>Ga0181515_1234285_pt1 | contig 11424 bp, 9 predicted proteins | sample PEATcosm2014_Bin_11_FD_127748 | JGI IMG/M metagenome (GOLD analysis project Ga0181515, IMG submission 127748) | Metatranscriptome of peatland microbial communities from MTU Mesocosm Facility, Houghton, MI, USA - PEATcosm2014_Bin23_30_metaT... | ecosystem: Environmental > Terrestrial > Soil >... | reverse complement strand
GTAACCCGAAAGGCCGACCATGCCGACAAGTGCCAGCGACCATCTTCTGAATGACGCCGACCGCGGGAAGGGTTCTCAAGAGCCCGATGAACGCACCCAATCCGGCAACAACTCCATGAAAGACCAGCTTGGCCACCGCAACGCCGATCCCATGGTGGACGGCGCCGACAGCGATTTCCCCGAGCCCGGCCACAGCCCCGAGCATTCCTTCGAGGGGATTCTTCGCAAAGTCGACGGCTAGGCCGGCACACGTCGCCGCACCGCGCGTCCCGGCTGCATAACCACTGCACAACCGTCGTTTCGAATGACACGATTCGAGCGGTGAAACTCGAAGATTCGGCCCTCGCACCGTATTGGGAGAATCTGATCGATCTCTGGCTGAAGCTCAAAGTTCGCCACTCTGATTGGAACCAGTACCCGACCGTAGTCCCAGTGCCGAAGAGTCAAGGCTGAGTTAGTCTTCAGCCGCGGCCGCGTCAGATTTCGCGCGGTACTAAGCATGGGAGGCTGAAGCTCGTGTGGCGACGGGGCTCTGCCCCGTCCAAGGTCGCGTAGGGACGGCCGCCCTCGGCCGTCCAAGCCGAGCGCAGCTCGGCAGCTTGCCTGCGCCTACAGCAACTTTGGTTCGCTCTAAACAGCGAGAGCCGGTCCCGACCGGGACCGGCTCTAGTGTCGCCATCTTCAGCGGAACCCTACTGCAGCTCTTCCATGCACTTCGCCAGGACTTCCCGGCTCGGCCGTGTCACCGATTCCGGCAAAGTCGCCAGCGGTTCATCCGTAACGTTCAGCATGTCGATAAAGCTAGGCACCTTGGCATTGATGTAAAACACGCCGGTCAGCACTTCTCCTTTCTCATGCGATTCCATCAACCGTTTTACCGCCTGAATTTTGTCCGTCGGATCGTACTCCTGCTCCAGCTTGCGCAGCCGCAAGCTCGACCCGTCGTGCATCGTAACTTCAAACGTCGTCCCCGGATCGTACTCAACGTTGATCTCCTCAAACGCCGGCACAAAGCTGACTTCGTGCAGCGGCTCTTCGTGAGCCTGCATGTACTTATACGACTTAGTCGAGCCCTCGTGATCATTAAACGTAACGCAAGGCGAAACCACATCCAGCATCACCGTGCCATTGTGAGCGATGGCCGCCTTGAGCATGGTGTGAAGCTGCCTCTTATCGCCGGAAAAAGATCGTCCCACAAACGTAGCGCCCAACTGAATGGCCATGGCGCAGGTATCGACCGGAGGCAGGTCGTTCACCACGCCACTCTTCAGCGTCGATCCCAAATCGGCGGTCGCCGAAAACTGGCCTTTCGTCAGCCCGTAACAACCGTTGTCTTCGATGATGTAGATGATCGGCAGGTTGCGCCGCATCAGATGGACAAATTGCCCAGCGCCGATCGAAACCGTATCGCCGTCGCCAGTGACGCCCAGCGCGATCAGGTTCTTGTTCGCGAGCATCGCTCCCGTCGCAACCGAGGGCATCCGACCGTGCACGGAGTTAAAGCTGTGCGACCGGTTCATGAAGTAAGCCGGACTCTTCGACGAGCAGCCGATCCCGCTGAACTTAGCTACGCGCTCGGGCTTCACGCCCATCTCATACATCGCGTCAATGATGCGCTCGGAAATCGCGTTGTGCCCGCACCCGGCGCACAAGGTAGTCTTCCCGCCCCGATAGTCGATAACTTGCAGCCCAATGCGGTTAGTCTTCGGAGTTGGAGCCGGAGTAAGTGGCGGCGTGTTAGTGGGTGTGTTCCCCATGTTACTTGCCCTCCATCATCATAAGTTCGTCGGTTACAGACCGCGCGTCGATGGGCAACCCGTGGATATGGCAGATTGACCGCAACCGCGGCGTCAATTCCGGTTTGATGTCGATCTTCAGCAGCGTGGCCATCTGCCCGTCGCGGTTTTGCTCGACCACATACACGCGCTCGTGCCGCTCAATAAAATCGTGAACCTCACGCGTAAACGGATACGACAGAACGCGCAGATAGTCCGTCTCAACTTCGTGCTCTTTCGATAACTGATCGCGCGCCTCGATGATCGCCCAGTGCGAAGTGCCGTAAGCAATGATGCCGATCTTCGCCTTGCCGGCGCCTATCAGCTCCGGCCGCGGCACAAACGATCGAGCAGTCTCGAACTTCTTATTGATCCGCTCCATGTTGCGTTCGAAATCATCGGGACGTTCGCTGTATTGCGCCTTTTCATTGTGTCCGCTGCCGCGCGCAAAGTACGCCGCCGCCGGATGATCCGTCCCCGGCAGCGTGCGATAGCCGACGCCATCGCCATCCACGTCCTTGTAGCGCGCAAACGCGCCCGCCTTCTCCAAGTCCGACTTAGTCAAAACCTTTCCGCGATCGATGGGCTTCTCGGGATAAGGAAACGGATCGGACATCCAGTTGTTCATCCCCAGGTCGAGATCCGACATGACAAACACCGGCGTCTGAAATCGCTCCGCCAGATCGAAAGCATCCTGCGCCATGGTGAAACACTCGCTGACCGAATCCGGAAACAGCATGATGTGCTTGGTGTCGCCGTGGCTGAGGAACGCCGTCGAAAGCACGTCGCCTTGCGCCGTACGAGTAGGCAAGCCAGTCGATGGCCCCACGCGCTGAATGTTCCAGATCACCGCCGGAACCTCCACGTAATACGCCAGCCCCGTCAACTCCGCCATCAGCGAGATGCCCGGCCCGGCGGTCGCCGTCATCGAGCGCGCGCCCGCCCACGCCGCCCCAATCACCATGCCCACCGCCGCCAGTTCGTCTTCCGCTTGCACGATGGCAAAAGTCGCCTTGCCATCCGGTCCGACGCGGTATTCCTTCATGTAATCGATCATGGTCTCGACCAGCGACGAAGACGGGGTGATCGGGTACCAAGTGACCACGGTACAACCGGCAAACATGCACCCCATCGCCGCCGCGGAATTCCCGTCGACGATGATCTTGCCCGCCGTCTTGTCCATGCGACGGATGTAGAACGGGTCGCGCTTCTTCAAGTTAGCAACGGCGTAATCGAAGCCCGCCTTGGCAGCCGCCAAGTTCAAATTTGCCGCCTTCACCTTGGTCGAGAACTGTTTGCGGATCGCCTTCTCCACCTCGGCAAAATCGATCTCCAGCAATTGCGCCGCGGCCCCGACATAGATCATGTTCTTAATCAGTTTGCGCAGCTTGGCTTCCGCACCTACCGTAGCCGCCAGCTTGTCGAAAGGCACGGCGTAATAGATCAGATCGTCGCGCACCTTATCGAGCGCCAGCGGTTCGTCGTAGAGCACCGCCGTGCCCGCCCCGAGCGTCTTCACATCGTCCTGCGCCGTTTCCGCATTCATCGCGATGAGCAGGTCGATCTCTTTCTTGCGCGCGATGTAGCCATCTTTACTGGCGCGAATCGTGAACCAGGTCGGCAGCCCCGCAATGTTCGAGGGAAACAGGTTCTTCCCCGAAACCGGCACGCCCATCTGAAAAATGCTGCGCAACAAAACTGTGTTGGAACTCTGCGACCCCGACCCATTCACCGTCGCCACCTGAATGCTCATGTCATTGATGACGACAGCACGCTTTTGCCCCATTTGGCCGGACAATCCCTGGGGCACGACATCGGTAGTGGCCATCCCTGTGCCTTTCTGGTTTAACCCAAACAAATTCAAATCAATGGCCGGGCAAACCCCGTAGCCCGGAAGTCCAGCGGAGTGAAGAGCGAAAACTCTCCATTATACGCGTCCGAAGGTCGTGAACGTATCAGAACAGCAGCAACTCCGGGCACGAACCCGCACTCTGCGCCATTCGCCACCAGGCGGGAGCGGACGGGTCACCACCCGAAGGTTATCACTCGAAGGTACCCCTCGAAGGTTAATTGACCATTAGAAGTCAGCGTGAGAAACTTGATCGGGTTGTCCGATGAATCTTCGAAGTAGAGCCCGGGTAGCAATTCCTCTTTTCAGCGCTGCTGTCTTCCTGCTCCATCTTCTGGCCGTGCCGGCGTTGGGGCAGTTACCCCCGGACCGCGGGCGAACGGGGAGGATGGAGTCGGAGACAACGGATGTGATACAAAGCCGCTTCGGCGAGACAATCGTGCGGCTTGCCGTCTTCTCGGAAAACCTCAACACTCGCCTGGACCGCCAGTCGGTCGCAAAGATCACCAACGTATCCACTCACGACATCAAGTGGGCGGCCACCGACGAAAAGTCGCAAGCCATACTCGGTCTGCCTTTCGGCAAGTACGAAATTGAGGTAAGCGCCGTCGGTTATTTGAGCGAGCGCAAGGAATCGATGGTCGGCGACGCGATCAATGCCGTCCGAATCGAGTTCGTCCTGCGCAAGGACCCCAACGCGGTCGATCTCAATGTCGCGGATGAAGAGATACCCCCAAAGGCTCGCGGAGACGCCAAGCGTGCGGTTTCCGCTCTGAAGTCCGGAAATTTCAAAGAGGCGGAAAAGCGGCTTGACGTGGTCTCCAAGCTCGCCCCAGATAGCCCCCAGGCAAATTTTCTCCTCGGGTATCTGTCCTTGCAACGCAGGGACTTTGAGAAGGCGGAAGCCTACCTGGTCCGTTCTGCGACCTTGGGTACACACAGTGTCCAAACCCTCATTTTGCTCGGCCGGGTGCAACTGCAGCGTCAGCATTACGAAGATGCCCGAAAGACACTGGAGCAGGCGGTTGCAGCTAATTCCCAGAACTGGATGGCGCACAGTCTGCTCGCCGACGCCTGCCTGAAGTTGAAAGACTACGAAAAGGCGCGGATCCAGGCTCAGCTTGCGCTCGACCAGGGCAAGGGTGCGGCCAATGAGGCGCGGCTGGCCTTGGGACAAGCGCTGGCCAACGTCGGGCGCGACGCGGAAGGGGTTCAGGCGCTCAAGACTTTCCTGCAAAACAGCCCGGAAAGTCCAACCGCGCCGGCGGTGCGTTCCCTGATTACCCAGATCGAAATACGCGATTCGAACCCACCCGGGTCCGGCCGGTCTGGCGAGATGCAATTAGGCACTGACGTCATGCTTTCAGCATCGCAACCCGAGTTGCCCGATCTACCTCCCAGCAGTTGGGGACCGCCTGAAGTTGATAGCGTGAAGTTATCGGTTGCGCCGGATGTCACTTGTCCCGTCGAGCACGTTCTTGACATGTCCGGGGAGCGCGTCAAGGAGATGGTGGACGATGTAGCTAAATTTGCGGCCACCGAAGATCTCGTGCATGAAAAACTCGACAAGACCGGTAAGGCCGTCACCAGGGAAACGCGCACGTTTGACTACCTGGCGTCGATCTCCGAATCCCGGCATGGCTTTTTGGCGGTCGACGAGTTCCGCAATGAGCGTCACGGAGTCACTGATCTTCCCGACCATATCGTCACTTGGGGTTTCATGTTCCTCGCGCTGATTTTTCATCCGGATATGCGCGACAACTATCAGATGAGCTGTGAAGGCTTAGGCGACTGGCACGGGCAAGCCACCTGGATCGTGCACTTCCAGCAGCGCGCCGACCGGCCAAACCGCATGCAGGCTTACGTGGTTGGCAACGATCGGTATCCGATTAATTTGAAGGGACGCGCCTGGATCACCGCCGACAAGTTTCAGATTGTGCGCATCGAGTCCGAGCTGGTGAACCCCGTGCTGCAGCTCGCGGTCCAGCATCAGATCGTCGAGTATGGCCCAGTTCCTTTCCGCAAGCAGAACGTAGACCTCTGGCTCCCTAAAAAGGTTGATCTCTACCTCGAGTTCAATCGGCATCTTTATCATCGGCAGCACAGCTTCGATCATTACGCGCTGTTCGCAGTCGATGCGGTAGACAAGCCCAAGGAGCCGCGTGGAAATCTCCAGAATCCCTGAAGTCCCACTGGTTCCATCATGCCGCGAACCGGCGGAATGGCGATACGAACCGAGGACATCCCAGAGAAACCAAAGGGTCCAACGCACACGAGACCCGAAGCGTGGGAGATGGAATGACAGCTGCCGCTAAACTCGATGCCGCCGGCAACAGCGCCGTGGCGGTAAGAAACGTTGGCTCAAAAAACACAAATGCAGCGGGCGTTGGCGCGCATAACTGCAACGTGGCTCTCGTTGGCTTCGGCACGGTCGGGAGTTCGGTGGCAAGAATTCTCTGTGAGCGTTCGAATACCCACCTGCGTCTGACGCACATCCTCAATCGCAATGTGGCGCGGAAAAAAGTGGACTGGCTTCCCTCCTCGGTGCAGTGGACGGAGAATATCGATGATGTTCTATCCTCCGACGCGGATGTCGTAGTCGAGGTCATGGGCGGCCTTCAGCCCACCGAAGACTGGATCCGGCGCGCCCTGTCGTCGGGCAAATCGGTGGTCACCGCCAACAAGCAATTGATCTCGCATTGCGGCCCCGAATTGATCGCTCTGGCCCGCCAAATGAAACAGCAGATCCAGTTTGGCGCGTCGGTAGCGGGCGGCGTGCCGGTAATTTCCGGATTGCATGAGGGATTGGCCGGCGATGAACTCTTCAAGATCTATGGCATTCTCAACGGCACCTGCAACTACATTCTCAGCCAGATCGAAACGAACGGCATTCCGTTCGCCACCGCTCTGCGCGAGGCGCAAAAGCTAGGCTTCGCCGAGGCCGATCCGACCGAAGACATCGACGGCCTGGACGCGCGCGCCAAGCTTGCCATCCTGGCGCGAGTCGGACTGCACTGCAATGTCAGACCTGAGAGCATCGCCGCGCACACGATTTCAGCCATCGACACCATTGATTTTGAATACGCAAACCAGCTAGGCTGCACCATTCGCCAGATTTCACGGGCAGAGCTGAAAGCGGAGTTAAAAGCATCGCCGGAAGGTGACCTCTTGTTTGCCGCGGTCCAGCCGGCGCTGGTCGAACTCGCATCGCCCCTGGCGCGCGTCGAAGGCAGCCAGAACCTGGTGATGGCGACCGGAACCTACGGTGGCGAGACCGTCTTCGGAGGCCACGGCGCTGGCGGACATCCCACCGCGGTCGCGGTCGTCTCCGACATTCTGGCCATCGCCCGCTCCAGGCAATCCGGAATCAGCGACGCCGGCCAGCCCGCCGAGAAAACGCCCACCGTCACCGCCGATTTCACCACCAAACACTATCTGCGCTTTCTGGTGAAGGACCGCCCCGGCATCATCGCCAGCCTCGCCACAATTCTCTCCCAGTGCGGCATCAACATCGACTCGGTGCTCCAAAAACCGGGCTGCCCGAAATCGCATCTGCCCTTTCTGATTACGCTGGAGGAATGCAAGGCGTCGCTGGTCGAACAGGCACTAAAGCAAATCAACTCGCTGGATTTCCTGGTGCAGCCCTGCTTGCACTTGCCGATTCTGTAGGAGGTTTCTCTAGCTCGAACTCGTTGCCGCTTTTCGCCGCGGCACCGCCTTCATGATTGCCCGCAGTGCGTCGTTGACTGACTCGCCGGTCTTGAACACTTCCGCAACATCGGGAGCCAGCACAACAACGACGGACTTCGCCCGCGCACGACGGGCGAATCGGTTAGGTCGAGCTTTCGCATAATCGAACCGGTATTCGCTCCGCATGTCTTTCGAGGAACGCATTCTGCGAGACTTAACTGCCGATGTTTTCTTCATAGTCTCTTAGCTCTCTTCGTGTAGCTTTGCGAGCGCTGATGATCCGAACCCGGTCCATGGAGCATTCCGTAAAACTGACCAGCACCACACGGTCGAGAATTGAGTAGCCCATGATGATCTCTCGTTCCTCGCCATTGGAGTGATCCTCGTCCGGAAAGATCGTCGCCCGAGAATCATCGAAGACCGTACACGCTTCATCGAAACTGACTCCATGCTTTCGCAGGTTGCTTTTGGCTTTGCCAGAGTCCCATTCAAACGCCAGCGGCATATGACCTTGCTGAGCCTACGCTTCCACCTGGAAGAACTGCGCCATGTTGCGGAATTTTTGATAGCGGGTTTCGAGCAGTTCGGCAAGAGGCATGAGCTTGAGCGCGGCCAGATGTTGCTGCAGCGCCGCGTCCAGCAACTCCGCCGCCTGCGCATGATCTTTATGCGCGCCCCCAGGAGGCTCCGTGATGATGGCGTCGACGCAGCCCAGTTCAATCAAATCTTTCGCGGTGATTTTCATCGCCTCCGCCGCCAGGCCCTTCTTGCTGGCATCGCGCCACATGATCGAGGCGCAGCCCTCCGGCGAAATCACCGAGTAAACCGAGTTTTCCATCATCAACACGCGGTCGGCCACGGCAATGGCCAGCGCCCCGCCGCTGCCGCCGACGCCAATCACGGTCGCAATGATCGGAACCTCCAGTCGCGCCATCTCCAGCAGGTTGCGGGCGATGGCTTCTCCCTGGCCGCGCTCTTCGGCATGCAGTCCGGGATAGGCGCCATCGGTGTCCACGAAGGTAAAAATCGGACGCTTGAATTTCTCCGCAATCTTCATCACCCGCAGCGCCTTTCGATATCCTTCCGGGTGAGACATGCCGAAGTTGCGATACACGCGCTGTTTCGCGTCGCGCGCCTTCTGCTGGCCCACAATGAGGACTTCCTCGCCGTGAAAGCGCGCCATGCCGCAGACAATCGCCGGATCGTCGCGGAATCCGCGGTCGCCGTGTATCTCGCTCCAGCCGGTAAAAATGCGGTCGACATAATCCAGCGTGTAAGGACGCTGCGGATGTCGCGCCAGCTCCGTGCGCTCCCAGGCGTTCAGCTGCGAAGAGATTTCGCGGCGAAGGCCGTCCACCCGCTCGTTCAATTGCCGCACCTGGCGGAGCGTTTCGGCGTTCTGACCCTCCAGCCCCTGCAGCCGCGTTATCTGTTCCTCGATTTTTTCCAGTTCCTGCTGCGCTTTCAATTCCGGATCCATTTTGATGACGTTCTCATTCCTTCGAATATGATGCGCTTCCACAATCGAGAGCGTAAAGTCCGTGCCGGAGATGGCGGCATTCTCCCCGCCATCTTTCGCGCCGTCGTTCGGGCCGGCGTTCGAGTTACGATCCGGATTTTCTGCCCGTTTTATTTTCGCTCGTCTCATCGGCGATCAACTGATGACGCGCACCGAACCCCGCCCGCACAGCTCTTCCACACGGCCCAGGAAATTGCGGTCCGGCATCACATTATAGCCTTCGGCTTCCATCACCACCATGAAATCGCCGTCCCGCTCCACGTCGAAGAGCACCTTGGCCTCACCCTTGCGCTCGCTGCAGAGCGCGTGCAGCGCGTCGACCGTACTGTCGGTCGCGCCCTCGAGAGGAATCCGTATGCGCAGCGCCTTCGGCAATGGCACGCGCGCCTCATCGAGCGGAATGATCTCGTTGGCCGTCACTTTCGGATTCGCGCCCTCTTCAATGCGCACGCCCCCGCGAATCAGCACCGGCACTTCAAGCTTCACTTTCTCAGCCAGTTTCCTGTAGGCCTCGGGAAAGACCAGCAATTCGACCTTCCCAAACATATCTTCCAGCGCCGCTTGCGCCCACAGTTCGCCTCTTCGTGACTTCGCCACCCGCAGCCCGGAAATTAAGCCCGCAGTCGTGATGTTCTCATCCTTATTAGTAGATTTCTTGATGGCGGCAATATCTTCGGTGGAGAGCGCATTCAAGTCGGCCAGCTTCTCCTTGTACTTTTCCATCGGATGCCCGGTAATAAAAAATCCGAGGATCTCTTTCTCCGCCCCGAGGCGCGTCTGTTCATCCCAGTCCGGCACGTTGGGGAGCGCGTCGGTCGCTTCTTGCGCGGTTTCATCCGCAAACACGCCAAACAATCCGTGCTGTCCCGACTCCGCGTCGCGCTGCGTCTTCTGGGCCTGCTCGATCGCCGAATCGAGCGCCTGCATGAGCTGCGCCCGACGCCCAAAACCATCCATGGCACCGCTCTTGATCAGCGACTCCAGCACGCGCTTGTTCAGCAGCCGCAGGTCCACTTCTTCGCAGAATTCGTAAAACGACCGGAAATTCCGCCCGAGCTTCTTCCGGCCCGCGACAATCGACTCGATCGCATTTCCGCCAACGTTCTTCACCGCTGCCAGCCCAAAACGAATCGCCTGCCCGTGCGGCGTGAAATTCGCATCGCTCACGTTGATGTCCGGGGGCTCGACCGCAATTCCCATCTCGCGGCATTCGTTGATGTACTTCACCACACTATCTGTGTCGCCCGTGATCGAAGTCAGCAGCGCCGCCATGAAGTCGATCGGATGATGCGTCTTCAAGTAAGCCGTGTGATACGCCAGCAGCGCGTACGCCGCCGAGTGCGACTTATTGAAACCGTATCCCGCAAACTGCGCCATCAGATCGAAAATCTTCTCGATCTTCTTCGGCGGAAAACCGCGCTGCATCGCTCCCTGCACAAAGCGCTCCCGCTGCGCCGCCATTTCCTCGGGCTTTTTCTTTCCCATCGCGCGGCGCAGCAGATCGGCTTCTCCTAGGGAGTAGCCCGCGAGTTTGTTGGCCGCTTGCATTACCTGTTCCTGATAGACGAAGACGCCGAGCGTTTCCTGCAGGATCTCTTTCAATTCGGGCAATTCATATTCGATTTTGCGGCGCCCGTGTTTGCGCTCGATGAAATCGTCAATCATGCCCATCGGGCCGGGACGATAGAGCGCATTGAGCGCTGTCAGGTGCTCGATTGAGTTTGGCTGGTAACGCCGCAGCACATCGCGCATGCCATGCGACTCAAACTGAAACACGCCAGATGTTAATCCGCGATGGAACACTTTCTGATATGTTTCCTCGTCTTCAAGCGGGATGTCATCCAGCTTCAGATTCGTGCCCTTCTGCGCAAGCAGCTTCAGCGTGTCGTCGAGAATGGTGAGCGTCGTCAGCCCGAGGAAATCCATTTTCAGCAGGCCCATTTTTTCGATGGCCACCATATCGAAGGCGGTAACGATTTCGTCGTTCTTGGTTTTGTGCAGCGGCACCAGTTCAATCAGCGGCCGAGGCGAAATCACTACGCCCGCTGCATGTACGCCGGAATTCCGCACCAAACCCTCCAGCTTCCGCGCCGTGTCGAGCAACTGCCGCACCTGCGGATCTTTTTGGTAAGCCTCCTGCAGCGCCACGGACTCCTTGAGCGCGTCGTCCAGCTTGATATTCAGCGTGGTCGGCACCATTTTCGCGATGCGGTCCACGTCGCTGTAGGGCATGTCCATGGCGCGGCCGACATCCTTGATCGCAGCTTTGGCCGCCATCGTGCCGAACGTTATGATCTGCGCAACATTTTCCCGCCCGTATTTGGGTGACGTATTCGATCACTTCGCCGCGCCGGTTCATGCAGAAATCGATATCGATATCCGGCATGGAAATGCGTTCCGGGTTCAGAAAACGTTCGAACAGAAGTTCATGCTGCAGCGGATCGATGTCGGTAATCCCGAGCGAATACGCCACCACCGCTCCCGCCGCCGATCCGCGCCCCGGCCCCACAGGGATGCCGCGTTCGCGGGCGTAGCGGATGAAGTCCCAAACAATCAGGAAATAGCCCGAGAACTTCATCTGCTGAATGATG
>Ga0181515_1414546_pt1 | contig 11628 bp, 9 predicted proteins | sample PEATcosm2014_Bin_11_FD_127748 | JGI IMG/M metagenome (GOLD analysis project Ga0181515, IMG submission 127748) | Metatranscriptome of peatland microbial communities from MTU Mesocosm Facility, Houghton, MI, USA - PEATcosm2014_Bin23_30_metaT... | ecosystem: Environmental > Terrestrial > Soil >... | reverse complement strand
GGATGATCAGATAATTGCCAATCTTCAGAACCGCCTTTTGAAAATGGCTGACCGTTAGAGCCTCCTGCACCAGTTGCGCCGTCTTGCCAAAATAGGTTTTTTCACCCGTCGCATAAACCAGCGCGCCGATCTCGCCGCGCCGGATGATCGAACCGGAAAACACGGCCTCACCGGCTTTGCGCGTGGTGGGCAAGGACTCGCCGGTCAACGCCGATTGATCCACGGACACCTCGTCGCCCGGCAGTAAGCGCGCGTCCGCCGGGATGACGTCGCCCAAACGTAGGCGGATGACATCGCCCGGCACCAATTCGCGCGCCGGCGCGCTCCCTGGGCGGCCGCGATCAACTGCAGAAGTTTCTGAGGGTCGTTGAGCCAGTCTTTAAACTCCGGGCCGAGGGCCTGCGCCGCGAGTTGGGCGGCGATGGAATACTCGCCGGTCGCGGGATCTGCGGCGACGAACTTTACTTCATTAATGCGAATGGAGGAGTCCTTGTTATCGCCGAGGGTCTCCTTAAGCTGCTTGGCGAAGTCCTGCGCCTTCGAGCCGCCCATGGCAAAGGCGCGCACCAGGCTGGTAAAGTCGTCGATCGTAACCTGGTTTGAAAACAGGATGCTGGAGAGCCCGGCAGCGGTCAGCAACTGCGCGAAGCTGCGCTCCGCCTGTCCGGCTTCGAGCGGGATGCCGTCGAGCAGCAGTTTGTTGTCGGAGACGCCGAGCAGAAAACCAGTGTCGCCGCCTTTGGGCAGCGCCTGCTGGAGTTCGTTCCAGGCGATCTCAAACTGGCCCTCCGTGCGCTTATGGTTCACTCCGTACAGCCGGGTGTACTTGATCAGGATATTCAGGCTGTGCAGAAAAGATCGAGCGGAAGCGCTGCGGTTGGCGTCGGCTTGGACGGCGTTAGCGATAGCGGCCTCCTCTCAGTACTGGAGCGTTGCCAATAAGACTAAGCGGGAAAGTGACCTAATGCACGATTACGGAGGTAATTGAGCCGTAGGCTCGGGTGCGGACGACCGCACGGAGGGGCAGGTCCTTTCGGCGACGCGCTACACTGGTGGCGCGAGTGCATGATGATTACGCGGCTGAAAACGGGTAGCACCGGCATCTTGCCGGCTGTACCGAAGGCGTCTCGCCTTCGGCGCAACAGGCGCCAGGACGGCAGCGCTACTCTCAGCGATGAAACGTACAAATCACGCGGTCAGGGTACTGGTGGCGCGGGAGACGCGGCAAGCCGCGTCTCTACAGGAAACTTCCGATGAAGATCGGCGTGCTTTTTTTTGGAGTCTTGCAGGATCTGCTCGGACGGTCGCGCGAGACGCTCGATCTGCCGGAAGGCGCGCAGGTGCGGGACGTTCTTCTCCATTATGCGCGCGAGGCTCCGCGATTTGAAGCGATGGCGCCGTCGCTGGCGATTTCGGTGAATCGGGAATATTCGGCAGCGGACCGCGTGCTGCGCGAGGGCGATGAAGTCGGGCTGTTGCCACCGGTGAGCGGCGGGTGGGCGGAAGCCGGCGGCGAAGTCCAGAATGAAACTCGGGGCAAGGTCCGGGGCGAAGTTCCGGGCGAGGTCCGGATCGTTCGGGAGCCGATTAACATCGAGGCCGAAGTCCAGCGGTTGAAGCAGCCGGCGGATGGCGCGGCCGTGATTTTCGACGGAGTGGTGCGGGACAACACGCGCGGCCGGCGCACGCTCTATCTCGACTATGAAGCCTATGAAGAAATGGCGCTGAAGCAGATGGAATCGCTGGCGGCCGACGCGCGAACACGTTTTGGAGTGCGGGGAGCGACGATTGTCCACCGGCTCGGGCGGCTTGAAATTGGAGAGACAAGCGTGCTGATCGTGGTGGCTGCGGCGCACCGAGGCGCGGCCTTTGAGGCCTGCCGCTGGATCATCGACACGCTCAAGAAAACGGTGCCGATCTGGAAGAAAGAGTACTTCGAGGATGGAGCGGTATGGGCGGACGGGGAGCCGTTTCCCGAAGAAATTCGATCGCCGACGGGCACAGCGGGGGATCAGCCTGCATCCAAATGATTGACTCTCAGATGAAGCGAATTCCAAGGGTGCTGCGGGCTGCGAGCTGCGAGCCGCGGGCGAGCCGGATCAAGGCGCGCGCATGGCTCGAAGCTCGCAGCCCGCGGCGCGTGGCCTGCCTGATCGCTTGCGCCTTTGCCTTATGTACTATCGCCGCCTTGATGGCGGAGGAACCGGAAACCACAATCAAGGTCGACGTAAAGCTGGTCAATGTGTTCGTGACCGTGACCGATGGGCGCGGCGCTCCGGTGGCGAACCTGCAGAAAGAAAACTTTCTGTTGAAGGAAGACGGCAAAGAGCAAAAGATCGCGATCTTCAGCCGGGAGTCGGCGCTCCCGCTCTCGATTGTGCTGGCCGTGGATACGAGCCTCAGCACCAGAAAAGACCTGCCCCTCGAACTGATCTCTGCTCGTAAGTTTGCCCACGCGATTGTGCGCCCGCAGGACGGACTGGCCTTGTACAAGTTCAGCGAGGAAGTGAGCCAGATGGTGCCCTTCACCTCCGACTTGAAAAAGATCGACGCCGGCATCGACCGCGTCCGCAATGGCGCGGCGACGGCGCTTTACGACGCGATTTTTCTGGGATCGAATGCGCTTAGCCGCCGGCAGGGAAGAAAAGTGATGGTGGTGATCACCGACGGCGGCGATACCATGAGCCAGGTGAACTACAAAGAAGCTCTGCGCGCGGCTCAGGAGGCGGAAGCGATCATTTACAGCATCATCATCGTGCCCATCGAAGCGGACGCGGGACGAGACACGGGCGGCGAGCACGCGCTGGTGCAGATTTCATCGGATACCGGCGGCAAGTACTACTACGCCACGTCGCTAACGCAACTGGACGACGCGTTCCGCAAGATCAGCGACGAACTGCGGACCCAGTATCTGCTGGCGTATTATCCGTCCGAGCGCTATTCGAGTTCGGAATTCCGCCAACTGCGGGTGGACCTGGCAAACGCGCCCGCAGGAGGCCCTTATCAGTCGCACTATCGCGCCGGCTACTACACGCGGAAGGGAACGTTCTGAGCCAGGCTATGAGCAACGAACTGAGAGCACCCGGTTTGCTCGTTGTGCGTAGCTCGAAGCTCGTAGCTCAGCGGCGCGGCAATGGCTCACAACCAAAACCCATACATCGCGCCGCGGAAGAGCGTGCATCTAGTAAACTGTTCTATTCCATTTGCAGTCGAAACTAGATCCTTAGACGCGGAATCGCTTCCAGGTTCTACTTGAGGTTCTGCCCCCAGGAGAGTGGCACTTTGTTCGATTGGTCTGGCTTTCAGGTTCGTCGTTCTCTGCTTATTGGCCTATTATTCGTCGTTCCGTTCACAGCCACACTCACGGTTTCGCTGTGGGCGCAGGAGGAGACCGAAAATCCGACCACCGGCACCATTCAAGGTACGGTGCGGGATGTGGACGGCACGGTCGTGGCAGGCGCGCGGGTCTTCTACAGTTCGCAGGCCACTGACGCCAGGGGCCTGACGCGCACCGGCAAGGACGGCACCTACGTTTCCGAACCGCTGCCGCCGGGCGTGTATGTGGTCAGGGCGGAAGGCCGCGACATGCTGCCGGTCGAGAGCACCGTGACCGTTGTGCTGGGGGCAGCGGTCACAGCCGATTTCAAGACGGAATGGATCAATCCGGGGCCGGTTCGGCTCGAGAGCAAGTTCGATGGCGAGATCAGCGACCGTCTCCCGATTGACGGACGCAACTATCTGCGTGCGGGACAGCTTGAGCTGGGTGTGCAGGCGGTGGATGGAAGGATTTTTGATCCGGGTAAGAGTGGGACCCAATCGCTCTCCATCAACAGCCTGTGGGGACGAACCACGCACTTCGACATGGACGAAGTCGAGGTGATGGATGAAACCAAGGGCGCGTCCACGCTGAACCTGCCGGCGGAGGCCGTGCGCGAAGTGATCGTCTCGCGGGTTACGCCAGAATTGTTCCAGTCTCTGAACGCAGCCGGCGCGGTGCGGGTTGCAACCCGCTCGGGTGGAGATGAATGGCACGGCAATCTGTTTGGCAATCTGCAGGACCAGGTTGTTGGCCTCGCAGGGTTTCCGGGAGGGAACTCGGATTATAGCCGGCAGCAGTATGGATTTGGCGCCGGCGGCGCAGTGATTAAAGACAAGGCGTTCCTATTTGTCGGCGGCGAACGCACCAAGCAGGATGGGGTTTTTCCAATCCAGCTCGGATTCCCGTGTTCCGGTGCGTACGTTGCCGGCTTGTGCGGCACCAGTGCTGCCAGCCAGACCAGCCTGCAGAGCGCTTTTTTTCGCGAGAACCTGCTGACGGCGCGGCTGGATTATAACCTCAACGACAACATGAAGTGGTTCGCGCGCCTCAGCTACGACAACGCGAACCAGATCGGGCCGTCCGATAGCCAGTCGAATTTCCGCAATCAACTGAATGTTCCGGCCGCGGTTGCCGGCTTGGATTGGAACCGGGGACAGTTTGTGAACAGCGCCCGCTTCGGCTATCAGAAGATGGTCGACGCGGTCAATCCGGCGCTAAACGATTCCGCGGCGGCGCCGTTCCATATGCAGATTGGATCCTACGCCCTGGGGCCGAGCGTGGCGGGTCCGCGGCAGACGATTCAGCGCGATCTCTTCGGACGCTACGACAGCAGCACGATCTATCACGTGTATCACACCATCCGCTTCGGCGGAGCGATTCATCGCATCGCGCAGGGCGATTTTTATACGCCGGGAAATGACGGGCCGTCGGTGACCAGTTCGAACGGCATGGACGTGATCGATGCCATCAACGGCAATCCCCTCCTCTTGCCGCTTATCCCCGGCGATCCGCGCGGAGCGGCGGACAATCCGCTGAACTATCCCGTCGGTACGGTCACGATTTTCAACGGCCTCGGAAATTTCAGCGAGAACTCGGCCTTCAACCGCTCCGGCGGCGGACACTTCGACACCCGCATCGAGGGCTACCTGGGCGAGACCTTCAACGTGATTCCGAATTTGAACCTGAGCATTGGCGTGAATTATGTTCGCGACAGCGGACGCACCGACAGCGACTTGGCGCCGGTGCCGTGTTCGGCGTTGAACAACTCCAAGATCGCGAACACTCCACCATGCCCGAGCGGTTTCATCCTCGATCAATTCGGCCTGATTCCGAACCCGGTCACGAATGGCCCAACTCATCAGTTGCTCGGCCAGAAAGTAAGCCAACCCGACTTTAATTTTGCTCCGCAGGCCGGTCTCGCGTGGGATCCGGGGCACAACGGGCGGACGCTGGTGCGCGCAAGCGGCGGGTTGTTCTACGACAATTTCCTGCTGCAGAACGTCTATCAGGATCGCATTAACCGTTTGTCGAACGGACAATACAATCGCAGCCTGACCCTGTGTCCGACGGGATCGGTGCTGTTTCCGGACGGATCGGTGCGGAGTTCGGTGGATAACCTGGATATCGCAACCCAGATTTGCGGGCAGCCAATCGGAAACGTTGCGACGGCAATTAGCGATCTGCAGTCGCAGTTCCTGGCGGCGCAGTCGACCGTGACGGGCGGTCCGAATGTGTACTCGCTGGCCAACAGCGCGGCGAACTTTGGCGGCCTGCTGGCGCCCGGTTTCCGGACGCCCCGGGTTCTCCACCTCAGCGCCGGATTGCAGCATCAACTCGGGGCGCACGGCATGTTCTCCGTCGACTACGTGCGCGAGATTGGCACGCAGTTTCCGCTGGGGATTGATACCAATCACGTCGGAGACGCGGGCTACATGACGGACGGCGACAATCCAAACCGATTGCTCAACACCTACGCCGCGGAGCTCTCGGCGATCAATGCGACGCTGGCAGCCAGCCCGGCTGCGGTGAGCGCAGGATGCCCGCAGGCGACGTTCGCGGGCAGCAGTTCGCAGGCGGCCGTGAGCTGCTATCTGGCGGCCGTACCAACCGCGAGCATCACGGATTTTGCCCGCAATGGGCTGGATTCGTCGAATTCGTACTGCGGACCGTTTCCGTGCTCGGTGCTGCAAACGAACAACCCGTTGCGTCAGACGCAGGCGGCATTCGGCGGCATCAATCCGGCGGTGGGATCGAACATCATGTATTTTCCGAGCGGGCAGTCGCGATACTCAGGGGTGCATCTGGCGTATCGAGGCCGCATCGGAGAGAGCCCAACGCGGAACGTGCGTCGGCTGGAGCTGGCGGTTTCATACACGCTCTCCAGGTATCGCAGCAACATCGCCGAGCCGAACGGCAGTGGCGGAGATTATTCGCTGATGAATGTGGCGGAAGATTACAACCGGCCGCATTTGGGACATTGGGGCGACTCGGGGCTGGACCGCACGCACCAGTTCACGTTCATTCCGACGGCGGACTTGGCGCACGGGCTACACCTTACGATGATCGCGCAGGTCGCGTCACCTCTTCCGCTGAGCGCCTATATCCCGCAGCAAGACGGGGGCGGAGTGGCCGGCGAAATCTTCCGCAGCGACGTCACCGGCGACGGCACGGTGGGCGATCTTTTGCCGGCAACGATTATTGGCAGCACGGGAAAATATTCGAATGGCAATTTGACCAAGGCCATCGCGTTTTACGACAGCAACTTTGCCGGAAAATTGACGCCCGCCGGTCAGGATCTGGCGAATAGCGGCCTGTTCAGCGGGCAGCAACTGGTGGCGCTGGGCGCTTATGGTCCTCTGGTTCAACCTCTGCCGGGACATGCGGCGCAGGAGACCTGGCTGAAGACCATGGATTTGCGCTTGAGCCGGCCGTTCCAGGTCGGGGAGCGCGTCCGGCTGGAGCCGAACGTATCCCTGTTCAATGTTTTTAACTGGGCCAACTTCGGAGGCCCGGGGAACCAGTTAAGCGGCGTGCTGAACGGCGCTCCTGGCAGTTCGCTGAATAACGCGAGTTCGGGCGGATTCTGCGGCATCTCCACCAGTTTTTGTACGCAGCGGCTGGACCGGGTTCTGGCCGGTTCAGGCACATATGCCAACGGCGCTCCGCGGCAATTGGAGTTTGGAGTGCGCATCACATTCTAAGGAACCTCTGATTAACTCCGTCCTTGGATAGCTTTGGGTAGCGCGCCTTCACAGCCCGCGGAAAAACTCCGGTTTCGTATCAGGGTATCGCTTCAGCGATACCGTAACTCCTTCGAAATCCGACGCCCCTTTAGGGGCTGGGCGCCTGATATCGACTTTTTCCGCAGCCTCTTCAGCCGTGCCACTAGATCCCGCTGCGCCGCCGCCCTCTCCCAAACCCCGATTGCCCGAGCAGGCCGCGCTCAGGCTATAATTTTGCCTTAGTGTTCATTCCGAGTTCACGCTACGCGTTGGTGACGTACGTCCGCAATCCGGTGGGCGAGTTCGTGGAACAACTGCGCCGCGAGCTTCACCCGACTTTGCCTCACCTGCCTGCCCATCTCACGATCCTTCCCCCGCGGGAACTGACCGGAACCGAAACCGCCGCGCTCGAATTCCTGGAAGAGGCTTGTGCCCGCATCCTCCCCTTCAACGTCGAGCTGGGAGACGTGGAAACCTTTCTGCCGACGACTCCGACCGTGTTCATCGAGGTGAGGCAGGCGGCTCAACGGATGCTTGAGCTGCACGACCAACTTTGCAGGAACGGCCTGAACTGCGAAGAGAATTGGCCCTACATCCCGCATCTCACGATTTTGAAAACAGAAACGGATGAGCAAGCGCGCGCGGCGTGCGGGTTGGCGAGGGAGCGCTGGGCGCAGTTTCCGGGCAAACGCCAGGTCCCCGTGGCAGAGTTGATTTTCGTCCGCGAGAATGGCGCTTCCTGGCAGGATGTGTCGTCCCTGCCGCTCGGACGCGCTCCATTGTCCTCAAAGTCATAGTCTAGAACAAACTCCGGGACAGGACCCGCAACAACGCCGCAACAAACTCCGCAATCCCCCTGAAAACCCGCAACCGCCGCCCCGTTTCGCGGCTCGGAGGGACATGTACTTTCTGCCCGTTGCCAAGTCCAGCGCACGGATTACCATAGATTCAACGGGCTGCAGACCAAAGCGCCGGATCCCAGGCTGCGGGTTTGATCGGAAGAGAGCATATGCAAATTGGGGTTTACGGATCCGGCTACCTCGCCACTGTCATCTCCGCCTGTCTCGCCGACTTCGGCACGCCGGTTTGCTGCTGTCATTCCGACGGCTCGCGCATCATCGACGCTGCCAAGGGCAACATATCTTTTTTCGAAAAGAATCTTCAGGAAGTCATCCGGCGCAACGTGCGTTCGGGACGCCTGGCCTATTCGTCGGACCCCGCAGAATTGGCGCGCAAGGCGCAAGTGATTTTTCTCGCCGAAGACTCCCCGCAAGGACTGGAAGAAATCGTAATCCGTCTGGCCACCGCGGCAGGCCGCTTCCAGGTGCTCTCGATCGTCACGCCGGGCCGGGTGGGTTCGACCACAAAGATCGAAAAGACGCTGCGGGAGAAAGGGCTGAAGAGCCTGCTGGTCTGCCAGCCGATGTTCTTCACCAACGGATGCGCGGTCGAAGACTTCAACTGGCCCGATCGAATTATTCTCGGCACACCTTCGAGTGAAGCCGTCTCTTCCCTGAAACAAATTTTTCATCCCCTGGTGATGCGCGGGGTCCCCGTACTGGTCACGAATTACGAAACGGCGGAACTGGCGCGCGAGGCGACCACCGCATTTGTCGCCACCAAGATTTCGTTCATCAACGAGATTGCGAGCCTCTGCGAACACGTCAACGCCGATGCCGTCAGCCTCTCACTCGCCCTCGGCCTCGACAAGAAGATCGCGCCGCGCTGCCTGCAGCCGGGCGCCGGCATGGGTGGAATTTTCGCCGAGAGTGACATGGAGTCGATCACCGGCCTCGCGCGCGAGAACCGCGTCGACCTGAAAGTGCTGAATGCCGCTCGCGAGGTGAATCTGGACCTGGCGAACCGGCTCATGCAGAAAGTTTCCGCGGCCATCGATACCGTGCAGAACAAAGACGTAGGCATTCTGGGCTTGGCTTTCAAGCCCAACACCAACTCGGTCGCGGGATCGGCTTCCCTTCAACTGGCGCAGAACCTGCTGGCCGGCGGAGCCCGCGTGCGGGCTTACGATCCGGTCGCGATTCCCGATGCCCGGCTGCAACTCAATGGCATGGTGAAGTATTGCGAATCGGCTTACGGGGTCGCCGAAGGCGTCGACGCCCTGATCGTCGCCACCGGCTGGCCCGAATTCCGCACCCTCGATTTCGCGAGAATCCGCCACCTGGTAAAACGGCCGATCATCATCGACACCAAGAATCTGCTCGACTCCTCGCGTCTGCGCGCCATGGGGTTCCAATACCTCGGCGTGGGCCGGCCGTAGGGAACACGCAACCGGAGGCAGGTTCAAGCCAGCCAGCGCCGAACTCCCGCCGCAATTGCTATAATCATCATCTGCGGTGGGAGTAGCTCAATTTGGTAGAGCATCGGACTGTGGCTCCGACGGTTGTGGGTTCAATTCCCATCTCCCACCCCAGCATCCAAAGAAACTCAACTCCCACCTTCGGTCAGTGACTGACTGATAGCCCGCTCCGCAAATTTCGAGCTCGCGTCTCTGAGCGCTTTGTTCCATCGAGTCCCCGTACACATTCATCTTGAATCCGAAGTCCCGGCGCATCGCACGCTGAACGCCGATGGGGGTTCCAAGCTAGTCTAAGGTCATGCACTGACAGTAGAGCGATTTTGCTCAGACTTCGGCCATGCCTTTCAGCTACGGTGTACTTGCGGATGGATTATGGTGGGGTTATCGAGGCGCGAAGCGATTCCAGCCTTATCCACAAAGATTCGCACGCAGAAGGAGATAGTTATGGCGAAGTTGATTGGTTTTTACGTGCCGACGAGCATCCGCACTCCGTTGAAAGGGAAATCGGAGCAATGCGCAAAGGTAATTGAGTTTTATGCGCAGGCAAAGAAATCCGCCTAGCTATAACTAGTCCGATTCTAGGCAGCCGCACGCCGCGGATAACGTCCTGTGATCTTGCGGATAAGCCCGTGAAAGCGATGGAAGCCCGCAGCGTCCGGCAGAAACATGAACGGACACTGTCCCGGAATCACCTGCATCCCCCGCTCCCGGCAGAACGCGACTGCCTTCGCACTGACCGAGCCCTGGCCTACCGCCCGGTACATCCACACCCGCCGTATGCCCGCCTCGGCGCAGTCGTTCACAACGGTTTCGGTGGCTTCCGGAGAAGTCATCAGCAGCGCCGCTTCGACGGGAGGCTGGACGTCCTGCACGCGGGCGAAGCATCGCCGCCCCTGCACCTCGGCCGTGTTTGGATTCACGGGAACAACGTCATAGCCACGGCGGCAGAGTTCTTCGAACAGCATCACGCTGAAATTCGCCGGGTCCCGCGAGATCCCCAGCATCGCAATACGCTTCTGAGCCAGGAAATCCTCGATGGTTTCGAGCGATGCACCCTGAGTTGCCATATGTCCTCCGCCAACGTCGAATGATCTCGAATGATTCGGGTCGTCCATTTCTACCGCCTCGCGCCCGCGAAAGTCTGTGATCAGAAACACCAATGTGAAGCGCGCAGATCGTCGAGGCCGCCGCTTCCGATCAAGTCTAGCTTGCCTGCCGTCGCCGGGAGTATCGTGGCCGAGGTCAGCTCAGCCCAATCCCAGCGGGTGCCTGCGTCTCGCGGTTTTCGAAACGTGGGGCGACGCGCTATCGTCGATCTCGAGTCGCCCGACTCAGCATTTCGCATGGTGACGGAAATCCGCGGGCTTATGGTAACTAAGGTAATAGTTACTATGTGCCCACCCGCAACTCGTATCGTAGCATCCCTTTAACGATGCGGAAACCGCCTGCTGTCAACCGATTCCAGGGCAAGAGCGGATAGCAAGTAACCTTCCAAGACCAAGCAGTTACTCTTACCAAAAGGCCTCCTGCCCCCACGAGACGGGCCATCTACCCCCACGAGTTGGGCCATGTACTCTCGTGTCTCCGGGACTTAGTCTCATTTCAGCAAACGAAACTAAGTAACGGAGACCCCCAAATGAAACTCCTCCTTTCGATTCTTTTACTGAGTGTCGCCATGCAGGCGCAGAGTTTTACAGCGACCAACCATTCCCCGCTGCCCGATGCGCCCAGCCAGCAGCCTTTCTTGACGGTCGAGAACAAGATGAACTTCAGCATCCTGGCCGGACTGATTGCCGCCGACGCCATAACCACTCAGCGGGGCTTGAACCAGGGTCTCCACGAAGTCAATCCCATCATGCGTCCCTTCGTGACGCGCGGCGCCGCTGGAGAGGCTGCCGGGTCCGCGCTAGGTTTTGGCGCGGGCGTTGGAATCGTGTACCTCCTGCATCGCAGCCATCACTACAAAGCGGAGCGTATCACCATGCGCCTGTTTGTCGCCGGCGAAGGTGGCTTCGTCGCCAACAACATCGTCGCGCTTCGCTAGCCTGAAACCCGAGTTGTTTTGCCCAGCCCCGACTTCGCCGGGCAGGCTCGCTTCCACGTTATAATTTCATTCTGGAAGATGACTTTATACCGAAGGAGTCTGCCCCGAATTGTCGTCCCCGGCCGGATCTCTCGGGAGAAGACCCGGCGCGAGGCCGTTGCTGTGGTTTAGGCAGCGAGACGGAACTGCGCACCAAAGGTGTTGGCAGTTAAGTTTCGGTCGGCTT
>Ga0181515_1145589_pt1 | contig 11779 bp, 10 predicted proteins | sample PEATcosm2014_Bin_11_FD_127748 | JGI IMG/M metagenome (GOLD analysis project Ga0181515, IMG submission 127748) | Metatranscriptome of peatland microbial communities from MTU Mesocosm Facility, Houghton, MI, USA - PEATcosm2014_Bin23_30_metaT... | ecosystem: Environmental > Terrestrial > Soil >... | reverse complement strand
TGGGGCATCCGCGCCAGTCCCTGGGGAGCCTGATCGGCCTTCTCGGCGGGCCTATCGGCGTCGGCATCGGAGCGGCAACCGGATCCCTGGCAGCCATCACGGCAGATCTCGACAATGCGCGGGTCGGCGCTGACTTTGTGGACGAGGTCTCGAAGCAGCTGACTCCGGGCAAATTCGCCCTGGTGGCGGAGATTGACGAGGAGTGGACGCCCTGGGTCAATCTGCGCATGGAGGAACTGGGGGGAGTCGTTTACCGCCGCGCCCTTTCCGAAGTGAAGCGTGCGGTGAATGAGGAAGAAATCGCTGCCATGAAAGCCGATCTTGCCCAGATGAAAGCTGAACATGCTCAGGCAAACGCCAATCACAAAGCCAAGCTGCTCGAAAGGATCAATCAACTCGATACGAAAATCCAGCAGCAGCTACAGAAGGCGAAAGAACGGCATGAAATTGCCGAGGCTAAGGCTCAGGCAAAAGTCAATGTGCTTGAGGCGAAGGCCGCGCGCACCCGTGAGAAGTTGAATACTCAGGAGAAGGCAGGGTGAATCCTCGGGGTTGCCGAACCAGGGATTGAGTCAGTAAAATCCCGTGCGACGGTGCAAATGAGCGTCAGGTCCATGCGAGCATTTAGCTGAGGCTAGTGCGTCCCGAGAATTGGAGGAAGACATTGTGGGGGGCATGATCCCATTAACGGACGCATCTCGGCAACCCCGCAGTTTTCCCGTAATCACGATCTCAATCATCGTCGCGAACGCGCTCGTCTTCGTATTGGAACTGATGGGTGGCGACGCATTTGTGAAACAGTGGTCGGTGATCCCCGCTGAAATTGTCGCCGGACGGCACTTGATCACCATCCTGACGTCGCAGTTCATGCACGCCGGCTGGATGCACATTATTGGGAACATGGTGTTCCTATGGGCATTTGGCCCGGAAATCGAAGATACGATGGGCCGGCTGCACTACCTGGTGTTTTATCTGCTCAGCGGTCTGGTGGCTTCGCTGGCACAGATTGCAGCCATGCCCACTTCCACCGTCCCCAATCTGGGCGCCAGTGGCGCGATTGCGGGTGTAATGGGCGCCTTTTTGATTACCTATCCTACTGATGAGATACGCGCGCTGTTGATATTTGGCTGGTTCGCCCGCATTACGTTTATTCCCGCTGCGCTCTTGATCGGACTCTGGTTCATCATACAATTCTTCAGTCAAGTCGGCGCCGTGGCGGATGTAAAGAGCGGCGGCGTCGCTTATTCAGCTCACGTTGGCGGCTTCATCTTCGGGGTGATTACCGCACGAATGTTTGAGAACCTCGGACGCAGCGCCGAATCGAGAACTTAGCCATGTCTCCCAGTGCAGATCAAACCCACGTCGCGATTACCGGCCTGTCGACCCAGGAAGCTGAGGCCCGGCTAAGTCAGTTCGGGCCGAATGAGCCCGCAGCGGCACAGCACCATTCCATCCTCTTCGATCTTCTGCATGGGTTTATGAATCCCTTGGTTTTGATCCTGGTGGTTGCCGCGATCGCATCGGCATTCCTGGGCGACAAGGTAGATGCGGCGATCATCGGCGTGATTGTTCTGCTGAGCGCCGCGATTGACTTCGCTCAGACTTATCGTTCTCAACGCGCAGTCGAAAAACTGCGCGCACAAGTTGCCCCTACGGCAACCGTCCTCCGCGACGGGGAGTGGAAAGAACTTCGGCGCCGTGAGGTGGTGCCGGGTGACATCGTCCGCCTTTCAGCCGGAGATCTGGTTCCCGCGGACGCGCGACTCTTGATCGCACGCGATCTCTACGTTCTGCAAGCATCGTTAACCGGCGAATCGCTCCCGGCCGACAAGGAAGCGACCGGAGAGCCTGCCTCGACCAAAGCGGATGCGAGCAACATGGTCTTTCTCGGCACATCCGTCGTTAGCGGAACGGCCACGGCAGAGATCGTCGCAACGGGCGCTAAGACTGCCTTTGGCGATATTGCAGCTCGCCTCGGCGCACGCCCCGAAGCGACGGCTTTCGATCTAGGTTTGCGGAATTTCAGCCAACTCCTCGCGCGAACGGTTTTTTTTCTTGTTCTCTTTCTGATTGTCGTCAGCGTTGCACGCCACCGCGACCCCCTTCAGTCTCTGATGTTTGCCGTTGCGCTGGCAGTTGGCTTGACACCCGAGTTCCTGCCCATGATCACGTCGGTGACGCTTTCAAAAGGCGCCGTCGCTATGGCCCGTAAGAAGGTCATCGTTAAGCATCTTTCCGCGATTGAGAATCTCGGTAGTCTGGATGTGCTTTGCAGCGATAAAACGGGAACGCTCACCGCTGGAACTATGTCGCTTGACCGCTCCCTCGACCCCTTTGGGACTGTATCCCAGCGCGCACTGGAACTCGCCCACTTCAACAGCAAGTTCCAGACGGGTATCCGCAGTCCGCTCGACGACGTCATCCTCCATCAACCTCCGCCGAAGACGGAAGATTACACCAAGTGCGACGAGATTCCCTTCGACTTCGAGCGGAGGCGGCTCTCGGTTGTGGTGGAGCGGCAGTCCAAGCGAATTCTCATCACGAAAGGTGCTCCAGAAGGAATTTTCCCGCTGCTCTCCGGTTACGAGGTCGAAGGCAAAACAGTACCCATCGGCGACGACGCCAGGAAGCGCATGCAACAGACCGGCAACGAGCTCAATAGCCAGGGATTTCGCTCGTTGGCGGTGGCTTATGTCGAAGTTCCTGTGCTTCCGGACTATTCCGTGAAGGACGAGCGCAATCTGATTCTGGCCGGTTTCTTAAGCTTTGCTGACGAGCCCTTGCCCGACGCCGCCCAGGCTGTGGCTGCATTAAAGCAGGATGGGGTTGAGGTCAAGGTTATCTCCGGCGACAACGACCGCGTCACCGGCCACGTCTGCACGGCGGTAGGAGTCGATCCCGGCAAAATCATCACGGGCGAGGACGTGGAGAAGATGACGGACCCGGCTCTATCGCATGTCGTCGAGGAGACGCGCGTATTCGCCCGTATTTCTCCGACGCAGAAAAACCGGATTCTCCTGGCTCTCAAACATAATGGCCACGCGGTGGGCTTCATGGGGGACGGCGTCAACGATGCGCCCTCGCTGCATGCGGCCGATGTTGGCATTTCAGTTTCAAGCGCGGTTGATGTGGCTCGCGAGGTTGCCGACGTGATTCTGGTTGAGCCCGGCCTGCGGGTTCTCCACGATGGCATCATCGAGGGACGCAAAGCTTTTGGCAACGTGATGAAGTATTTATTGATGGGCACAAGTTCGAACTTCGGAAATGTATTCAGCATGGCGGGAGCTTCGCTGTTCCTGCCATTCTTGCCCATGCTTCCGACCCAAATCCTGCTGAACAATCTTCTTTACGATTTATCCCAACTTACCATTCCGACGGACAATGTTGACGATACTTATCTCAAGAAGCCCCAACGCTGGGATGTTGGCCTGATCCGCAATTTCATGGTGTTCATCGGGCCGATCAGTTCCATCTTCGACTTTCTCACTTTCTATGTGTTGTTGCATTTCTTGCACGCGAGCGAGGCGCAATTTCATACTGGCTGGTTTGTCGAATCGCTCGCGACCCAGACGCTGGTGCTATTTGTCATCCGTACGGCGAAAAATCCACTGCGCAGCCGCCCCAGCGGTCCCTTGATCGCAACCTGCCTCGCGGTTGTGGCCATCGGACTTTATTTGCCGTTTAGCCCGCTGGCAGGCATACTCGGCTTCATGCCGCTGCCCGCGGCGTACTTTGGTTTTGTTGCCGTCGCGACGGGCGTTTATCTCTTGATGGTGGAATTTGCCAAACGGCTTCTTCTTCGTGCGGAGGCCCCCAAGAATGCGACGAGGCCTGGAAATACCTTAGCGATCGCAACCTAGGATACCCAAGCGACTTTCTCAGCACCGGGTCCGTCGAACGGGCTCGACCATCACGCTGACGCTAACGTCGGCTAGGAGGGGCGGAGAGGACGTCGATGGTGATGGCCCACGAGTTGCGGATAGCAACCGCGAGCAATGAGAGCATCCCGACAGCCATCATGGTGAGTCCCCGTTGGGGGAAGTGGAGGAGCAGGGCCCCGCCCAATACAAGGAGCCCGTATGCCGCGAATGGAAAAACTGCGTAAAGGATCCGGTCATGCCAGTCCACGTAATTCTTCCTATCGCCTCCAATTAAATTCGACCCCGAGTACACTAAGCCGACGACACCCGCCAGGCAAATGCAAAAAGCAGCCGTGAGCCGAGTATGGTTCGGAAAGGTCAGAAGCGCGGCAACACCTAGTACGGAAGCGAAATAGATAGCGGTGGGCGTAAGGTACATACGAATCTTAGTTTCGGCCTCTTCCACCCTCCGCTCAGCAGCGAGCGTGATAACGACAAACAACAGTCCGATCAGGGTTGCGGCTGCCGCCGCCATGAGCAGATAGAAATTCGCCCATCGCTCCAGTAACAGCTCCAGGTCATTCATAAGTTTGTGAGCATGCTACTTGATTGCTTCTCTATTACTGCTTGACTTTGCCTGTGCTTGCCGCTCCGCTTATCGCCTGCTGGATTCGTTCGGGATCTCCGAGATAGTAATGACGAAGAGATTTGAGGTCGTCATCAAGTTCCTCCACCAGCGGTATACCGGTGGGAATGTTTAGATCAACAATCTGCTGGTCTGGTACGTCCTCCAAGTACTTCACGAGCGCCCGCAGGCTGTTGCCATGGGCCGCAATTAATACTCGCTTCCCTGATTTGATGCTGGGGGCAATCAGTTCATGCCAGCACGGCATAAAGCGCGCTACCGTGTCTTTGAGGCATTCGGTCAGGGGAAGTTGTTGTTTTGGGATGTCTCTATATCGTGGATCGTTCCCAGGATAACGTGGGTCAGTCTCCTCCAGCGCCGGCGGGCGGACATCGTAACTCCGGCGCCAGATTTTTACCTGTTGCTCGCCATATTTCGCTGCCGTTTCAGCTTTGTTGAGGCCTTGCAACGCCCCATAATGCCGTTCGTTCAGCCGCCAGTTGCGTTGAACGGGAATCCACATGAGGTCCATCTCGTCCAACGCGATCCACAGCGTGCGTATTGCCCGTTTCAACACCGAGGTGAAGGCGATGTCGAAGGTATATCCCTGCTTCTTAAGCAGGAGGCCCGCTTCCGTGGCCTCTTGTCTGCCCTTGTCGGACAGGTCAACATCGGTCCAACCGGTGAACAGGTTTTCTTTGTTCCAGACGCTCTCTCCGTGCCGAAGCAGGACGACCTTGTACATCTCTATACTCCCGTTCCTGGCGCCATTTCCCCCGGCGCTGTCATTTGACATCGTCCGTTTCCGCCGGAGTGATGCCCGGTTTATGATAACTGAAATAAGTGATGTCATCCTGCTCATAATGGGGGAAGAGGAGAAGCACCTTGGCTTTGGCCTCCACTACAAAATGGCTCGGCACCCACACGCCCGTCGCGATGGGCGTCTGTTCAAGTTCGAAGTGCGTCCCCGGCTCTATCCGTGCGATGAAACCCTCGATCCAGACCGGACGCACAACATCAGCTTCGGCCTTCACCCAGTGAAAATTGGCGGCATCGATCCACAGCGTGCCTTGCATGCCAGTCAGTGCCTTGGCGTACCTGTTGGGAGGGATGTAACCGGCGCGGGGCGTGCCTTTCAGGACGTAGACTTCATGACGTCCCAATATCTCTTTCCCCGACAAGCTGAAATCAAGCGCCTTAGTCAGCTCCCCCATCAGCGCATGGTCCCGATCGATCTCTCTCTTATATTGCCCGACCCGATGCTCGCGCTCACTCGGACTTTCCTGTTGTCGTTCTGCAACGGCCCTATCGAATCGGCGCCGTTCTTTGGCTTCAGCTTCGCGTGATAGGGGTTTGTCATCAACTGCTACCAGCCGCTCATATCTGGATCCTGCAAGCATGATTTCTTCGTTTGTCTTGGTCTTTTCGCCATCTCGTTCACGCTGGGAATAGTCATAGCCGGGGGCGAGATCCCAATCCCTCCGGTTGACTTCGACGGAACGCTGGATAATCTCTTTCGCTCCGAGCTCCTGCGCCGATCCAGAGGTGCTCGCCAAACTGGGTGCAAGGAGCAGGGCAAATAGCAAGTGACGAGTCCGGCCTATTGATAATGCTGAGAGCATTCAGGAGCCTCCACAGAACATCCGAGCGACATCTCAGTTACTACGCTTATACATCGTATGGCAACAGCCTTACCTGAACTCATCGATGATTGCTCAAACATCGGCAGCGCATTCCGCCGCGAGCTCAGCCCGTAGCCGCCTGGCTTGGGATCTCAATGTGGATGCCATCCGCAGAAGATCCTGGGCTGGGGTTGTTCTCCAGTGCCTCTTTCACGACACTGCCGCTCACCGTCTATTGCTTCAGAAGTTGCCGGGCCAATGTCTCCAGGGCTGGATGATGCGTTTTCAATAATTCCTGGGCGCGCTGGTATTGTTCGGTCACGAGACGTTGGACTTCTCCATCGATCACTTGACGAGTCTCGGGACTGATCTGGCTGTTGTCCTCTACCGATCCCCCCAGGTATTGGAGCTGCTGACCTGCGTAGCGCACCGATCCGAGCTTGTCGCTCATGCCAAATTCGGTGACCATACGGCGGGCCAGTTCAGTCGCCCGCATAATGTCGTCACTGGCCCCGGTGCTGATCGTCCGGAACTCCACTATCTCGGCGGCCCGCCCGCCCAACATAACGGCGATCCGGTCCTCGAGTTCGTCGATCGTGAGCAGATACCGGTCTTCCACTGGCATTTGCATAAAAGCCCGCGATCATTGTTTGCGTTTGGCGGAGTGGCTGACCGCTGTGCGAAAAAACAAGCTATCCTATGCTGGAGAGTGGACGGAGGTTCACCATGTCGATCCGACCTGTGAAGAGGCTGATCAAATCGAAGCCGACTCTCGAGGGCGCTGGCGTGCATCTGCGCCGCGCATTCGGCTTCGGAAACACAAAAGACTTCGATCCGTTCCTCCTTCTCGACGATTTTCGCAACGATGTTCCGGAGGATTATCTGGCCGGATTCCCATGGCATCCGCACCGGGGAATCGAGACGATCACTTACGTGCTGGCTGGAACCGTGGCGCATGGGGACAGCATTGGCAATAGTGGGGTAATCGGCGCTGGGGACGTGCAATGGATGACTGCGGGCAGTGGAATCATCCACCAGGAGATGCCGAAGGGCGACCAAGTGGGCCGCATGCACGGCTTCCAGTTGTGGGGGAACCTTCCCGCATCGCTCAAAATGACTTCGCCACGGTATCAGGAGGTGAAAGCCCCTGATATCCCTGAAGTCACGGATGACGACGGCACTCATGCGCGAGTCGTCTGCGGAAATTTCTGGGGCAAGAAAGGCCCAGTAGAGGGAGTGGCTGCCGATCCTACTTATCTCGATGTATCGATATCTCCCGGCAGGCGAAAAACTCTTCCAGTAGAGACGACTCGCCATGCTTTCGCCTATGTTTTTGCAGGCAGCGGAAAATTCTGCAATGCCTCGGGTCCGCTCGCAGTGCCCACCGAGGCGGTCAAATGGCTGGACACGACTCCTCCCGTGGAGGCCGACAACCGTTCGCTTATCCTCTTTGATCGCGGCGATGAAGTCACCGTGCAAGCTGGGGACGATGGCATCCGATTTCTGCTGGTTTCGGGAAAGCCGCTCGAAGAGCCCGTCGCCTGGTACGGCCCAATTGTGATGAACACCCAGGAGCAACTGCGGCATGCATTCACCGAACTTCAAGAGGGCACATTCCTGAAAGAGGGGAAGCGCAAGTAGGATTTTCGGATCCCTGTCACCGGATCCTAATTCTGGGATTGCCGTCGCATTTCGGCTGTTGAAGAAGAGCAGGAGGAAGTTTCAACTACGGAAGGAGGTGGCTATGTCCAGCCACAAAAAGATCACCGTCTCCAAAAATGGACCGTACCTCGTCTCCGGTTCAGTACCCCTCGCTTTTCAGACCATCGGAGTCAACAAACAAGGCGAGTCGACTGAGTGGGCTGAGGGCGAGGCGCTTCCGGCCTCCGAGCAGTACGCGCTCTGTCGCTGCGGAAAATCGAAGACGAAGCCGTTCTGCGACGGCACGCACACCAAGATCGGTTTCGACGGGACGGAAACGGCCAGCCATGAGCCGATCATGGAGCAAGCGCAACTGCTCGACGGGCCGACGATGAAACTCGCCGACGCCGAAGCGTTATGCGCGTTCGCGCGCTTTTGCGACCCGCACGGCCAGGTGTGGAATCAGGTGAAAGACACCGATGATCCCAAGGAGCGCGCGCAGTTTGTCCGGCAGGTGGGGGACTGCGCGTCCGGCCGACTGATCGCCATCGACAAAGACACCGGAAAACCAATCGAGCCGAAACTGCCGCAGTCGATCGGATTAGTCGAGGATCCGGCGAAGAAGTGCAGCGGCCCGTTGTGGGTGCGCGGGGGTATTCCGCTCATCGGTACCGACGGCCAGGCCTATGAGATTCGCAATCGCATGACCCTGTGCCGCTGCGGCAGGTCTGAGAACAAACCTTTCTGTAACGGTGCGCATGCGGCCGACCCAAAGTTTCACGACGGTCTCGCCTAAACCCGCAAACTCTGATGGGCGGCGAGCTCTTCGGCTAAAATTGCTATGCGATGCCAGTGGCGATTGAACTGCAGAATCTCGGTGATGCTCAGTTATGCAGAGTCCTGGGTAATCCCCGTCACGGCCAACGATCATGGCCTCTGACGGATAGCGCAGCTGCTGCGCCCTCTGCTTCGACTGCCGGCTCGAAAAGTCCGAGTTTTCAACGCAAGATTCGAGTTTGTTGAGTTTGAACTACATGGATTGTTCCTCACTCGCAACAGTTTCCCACAGGTCGGCTCACGGCGCTACCCCTGTGGAAAAGCAAACTGCACCACTACCAACCGCGTTGGTCTAACAATTTGCTCCAACGGGCGTAAAATTGCCGGGAGTTTGTTTTCAAAATGAAGATTCCGGATCATATGCACCCCTCTCGTTGGCGAGCAGCTTTAGGCGCGGTTTCGGCGGCGTGCCTGATAATTTCGGCCTGCGGAAATTCTTCCGCCCCGCCGCCCACTCCGTCCATCACGGTGACTCCGGCCTCGGCTGTCATCGGAACGCAGCAGCAGTTCACTGCCACCGTGAATAATGACCCCTCTGCCGGCAATAATGTCACGTGGTCAGTTAGCGCGCCCGGCAGTACCCTCAGCCCCGGCGACATCAGCTCCACCGGCCTCTACAACACGCCATATCCCGCGCCCTCCACGGTTACAGTCACAGCCACCAGCGTCGCGGTGCCAGCATTAAGTGGCAGCGCCACCGTCACACTCTCGGCGCCGCCAACCGCAACCGGCCCGGCGCTCGCGGTAGACGTGAACACGCCCAACAACCCGAGCGAGAATCCGCACACCATCAGTCCCTACGTTTACGGAATGAATGCCTATCTTCTGGACTCGGCCTCAGAGAAGATCGCAAATCCGGGCATTCTTCGCTGGGGCGGCGACGATACCTCGCGCTACAACTATCAGAACGGCTGGACCAACTCGGCCAGCGACTGGTACTTCGAGAATGGCGAAGGCGCAGCGTACATGTTCCCCAACGCAACCGGAGGCAGCATTCTCAGCTCCTCCAACGCAACAGCAGGCACCAATTTCACATCGTTCTTCCCGGCCGTGGATGCGGCGGGTTCGACGGCGCTGGGGACGGTGCCAGTGCAGGGCTGGGTGAGCAACGGAACCTATGCGTGCAGTTTTCCGAGCTCGTCGTTCCCGAATCAGGTGGGCCAGGTCGGCTTTTCTGGATTCATCAACTACAGCGCATTCATCAGCTACAACAACGAGCAATGCGGATACGGAGTCTACCCCGACGGATTCGACGGCTGCACAACTTCGGTCGGCTGCAACATCTTCGGCAACAATACGGTCGCGCAGGTTACGAGCGTCGCGGCGGCGCCGCCCAGCATCGCCAACGCCCCCGCTCCCGGCTCGTCCATCGGCACGATGAGCGACTGGGCGAATGGAACATGGCCGGGCGGCTGGGTGAATTCAATCGCGAGCAATCCGAGCTATGGCAACGGCGCGAGCGGCAAGGGGGTGGCTGTCTGGGATCTCGACAACGAGCCCCCATGGTGGGATGGCGAGCACCGCGACGTGCATCCGGACCCCTTCACCTACGACGAGGTGACTAACAACGGAATTGGAACAGCGCTGGCAATCAAGACGGCCGACCCCACGGCGCTGGTCTCGGGGCCGGTGATCGACTACTGGTGGGCATACTTCTATTCGAAGAAAGACATTGAGTCAGGCTGGCAAACGGGAAATCCCTGCTTTGAACCGTGGAGCAATCCTATAGACCGCAAGGCGCACAACGGCGTGCCCCTGATCGAGTACTACCTGCAGCAATTCAACAATTATTCGCAGCAGTACGGCGTCCGCCTGCTCGATTACCTGGACGTTCACGGCTATTTCGCGCCTGACTATCCGCCGGGAAGCGGCGTCTCGACTGGCTTCAACCCTGCGGGCGACACCCAGGAGCAGGAGGTGCGTGCGAACGGGACGCGGGCCTTCTGGGATCCCACCTACACTGATCCCGATTACCCGCAACCGAACTACATCACCGACACAAACTACACCACAAACTGCTCGCCGCCGCCACAGGCCCCCAATGTGATTCCCATGCTGCAGACCTGGGTGAACCGTGACTACCCGGGAACGCAGACGGCCATCGACGAGTACAACTTCGGCGGCCTGGAATCAATCAGCGGCGCCGTGGTCGAGGCGGACATTCTGGGCATCTTCGGGCGTCAGGGCCTGGGCATCGGTGCGCTGTGGCCGCTCGGAACTCCGACCAGCGTGATCGACTCAACGGCCCAGAACCCGGCCAACTACGCTTTCGCCATGTATCGCAACTACGACGGGAAGGATTCCCTGTTCGGCGATACGTACCTGTACGCGACAAGTACAACGTCCGGCTCCGATGCCGAGGGCCAGCTCGCGATTTACGCGGCGCTGCGCAGCTCAGACAACGCCGTCACCATAATGGTCATCAACAAGACCTACGGTCCGCTTACCTCTACGCTGTCGCTTGAGAATTTCAGCCCTGCCAGCGGCACGCAAGCGCAGGTGTATCAATACAGCAACGCCAACTTGAATGCCATCGTGCAGCAACCGGCCGCGCCCATATCGCCGCCCACGGAGGCCGGACTATTCCCCAGCACCATTGACAACTACACCTTCCCGGCGCAGTCGATCACGCTGTTTGTGATTCCGAATTAGAGGCGCTCACAGACCGCGAAGGATGTTTCGGGATCGCCAAAAAACGAAGGAGAGCAGTAGGCCCTCCAGATTGCCGGGCGGGAGACCGGCGCTCCCAAACTCATGCCCTAGCAGGCTGCTGAAAAACTGATCCGCGACGTATTCTTCGTCCTGTCGTTCATCGTCGATGATGTCGAACGGTTTGATTTCCGGTGTCTTCGTGCAGCGGCCAGTTCCCAAGTTCCGGAAGGAGACGAAGGTTCTGGGGTGGTCAGCCACCGTTCGACAACCCGCAGGCCCAGCGCAAGGATTCGGCTCGATGCCAATGCGATCATTGACGGCCGATCGAATCCTGCTTGCAGGCAAGGTAGCGTTCGGGCCCACCTCGAACACTCGTGAGGCGGGCACCTCACCTCGAATATCAACCAGTTCACAACTTTTTACGTATTTTTACTCCCAATTGACACATGTCCTGTTCCGTTCAAGTATGTTTCCTGCATCATGAAACCGAAACGGCGCTGGAACGAGCGAACCCGACTGATACTAACCCTCGAACTCGCCGT
>Ga0181515_1438353_pt1 | contig 12130 bp, 9 predicted proteins | sample PEATcosm2014_Bin_11_FD_127748 | JGI IMG/M metagenome (GOLD analysis project Ga0181515, IMG submission 127748) | Metatranscriptome of peatland microbial communities from MTU Mesocosm Facility, Houghton, MI, USA - PEATcosm2014_Bin23_30_metaT... | ecosystem: Environmental > Terrestrial > Soil >... | reverse complement strand
GCCGAGCATCATAAAAAATAGTTGCGTCTCCACGCTGAGTGGCGCCGAGCCACAAATCAGCGCGCGCAGCCTGCCGCCGATCATCCTTTTTCGAATCGTCGGAAACACAAGCCGATTCGCCAGCCCCAGCCAAATCCCGTCCCCGACGCGCGCTTTGCCCTCCTGTAGCCGCACCCACGCGCCCTTTGCCTTGGTGTACGCCTTTAGCGGGAAACCACCCGTCTTCCAGAGCTGCTCGTCGACCGCTTTGCGCATGCGTTCGAGAAGCGCGGGAACATTCAGGAAATAATCCGGCGCCGCCAGCCGCATCTCCGTCGCAATTTTCCCCAGATCCGTATTCAGGGTCAGTTTGTTGCCGCGCAGCAGGCAGGTCAGCATCATGATCCACGAGCCCGCAAAACAAAGCGGCAGATAATGAAACACTGCGTCCTGCCCCGGAAGCGTTTTCGTCGCGCGACCCCGCATGAGCTGATCGAGTCGCCCCGAGGTGCAGCCCAGCATGTGCCCGACGTTGCCCGCGTTCAGCATCACACCCTTCGCCTCGCCCGACGTGCCCGAGGTGTAGATGATCGTCACCACATTTTCTTCCGCCACCGCCAGCGCCGGATTCTCCACCGGCCCACGACCGGCCGTAAAAACATTTTCGAAGCAGAAACACGGCGGCGCTTCCGGCCACGCCTCGACGATGGCATCGGCCAGCGGCTGCTCGCCGCAAGCGATCACCGAGGGCCAGCAATCCTTCATCATCGCGACCAGTTCAGCCGGCGCCTGCCGTGCATACAGCGGCACCACCGTCAGCCCTTCCGCCATGACGGCCAGATCCATCGCCACCCACTGCATCGAATTGTGCGCCAGCAGCGCGCACCGGTCGCCCTTCTTCAGCCGCAACCGCCGCAGATAAGCCCGCGCCACCTGCACCTGAGCCAGCAACTGCCGCGCAGTGAGCGGAACCGGCTGCCCGTCGCGCAGTTCCTGCAGCACGACGGCATCGCCGCTGCGCTCCAGGCTGGCGAAAATCTGTTCAAGAAAAGTCATCTATTTCGGAATTGTCGCCGCAAGGCGTTCTCCCCGCGACCTCTACCCGTACGCCGCCACCAGTTGCTTCAACCCGTCGCTCATCGGCGGCAGGTAATCCTCCCAGCTCCACTCACCGCGCCGCGTAGGAAACTCCGGATACCGCCGTTGCACTTCCTCTTCGAAATACACGCCCATGCGCGCCATCAATTTCAAATTCCTCACTACCGACCGCGCGATCCCGTCGGCAATCCGCTCCCCGTCTTGATCCAGAATGTCGAGCGCCGCCAGAGTCCGCGCCTCCAGGTCCGGATCGTCTACATACATCAGCAGCTCCGGATGCCCTCGTTCGTTCATTAGATTCCGTATGCGCTCATCCATCGTGATCCCCGCCGACGGCACCAGCGCCGGCATCGAAGTCACAATCCCGTGATAGCGCGAAGACAGCATCATGCGGCAAGCACGCAGAATGCTGACCAGTTGATACATGTTGTAATCGTCGGAAGTAAGCACCGGAACTTCGCCCAGCTTTTCCGAGATACGACGGCAAGCCCGCGCATCCATGCGCTCGGTTGCCGCCATGATCACGAACACATTCTTCTTCTGGCGAAACGCGGCCACCGCCTTGGCAATCGAACTCAAATAGTACTCGTAAGCCCGGTCCGCCTCCGGCCCCGCATTATGAAAGTAGGGCCCGCGGTAATGGCTCTCTTTATATGCGCCCGTCAGACTGTGCAGCGCGGCTTTCGCGACCGACGCCTTCACTGGCCACTCAAACGGATTAATCGGACACACAACCAGCGCCGGCGTCTTCCCATCCCAACCCACATCGCGCAGCGCTTTCTGCCCATACTCCGCGCCCAGCGGCTCAAACGTCCACGCCGTGTCGGTGCCCAGTTCCGTCGGGACGCCCAGTTCGCGCAGAATGTTCCGCGACTCGTTGTTGCGCGTGATCACCAGCGAATTCCTGCAATAGCGCCCGCACATCTTCGCCACCAGCGGATCCATGTGTCCCGCCTCGGCGCCGTAGCCGACCGACAACTTGTTCTCCGCCGCCGCAATCCCCAGCGACCCAATCATCATCGTGGCCAAAGCGTTGGCGAATTTCGATTTGAACATCGAACCTTCGCACGCCACCACGCCATGATGTTTGGGCACTTCATTTGCCAGAAACGGCGGGAAAATATCCGGCAGCCGGACTTGCGACGTGCCTTCGAAATATCCGCGCGACCGGTCAAAATTAAACGTCATCATGCTGAGGTCGACGTTCTCCGCCCCAAGAATCCGCCGGATCTGCCGCAGCATTTCTTCCACCCGCACGTCCGACCCGGTATTGCGCGTCCCGTTGTAGCCGGCGAACAGCAGCTTCAATTTTTCGCCCGGCTGCCACGGCTCCCGCTTGCCCATCATCCACTGCATTTTCTTGCTCTCGATGATGCCCGATACCCACGCTTCCAGAACGAAGTCCATCATGCGGCGGACCCTCCCGCCTTCGCGCTCTCCGGCCAGGCTTGATATGGATATTCAAAATTGTGCTCGCGGCTGAAGCGCAGCAGAGGAAAGCTATATTGCGAAAATGGCGCCGGCTTTCGTCCCATTTCGCTTGTGACCCGCGTGTTGTCGAACACCGTGTTCCAGGTCAAATACGGCAGGAAGACCTTGAGCAGCGCCGCCCCGTGGCCGACGGACCCTCTGCGGTTCGCCAGTGTGTTGACGACGGAGCCGAACGGCTTTTCAAGGATCGGCAAAAACACCGGCCCGCGCTTGTTCTGCTCGGCCGCCAGTGCCTTCGTCAATTCCTGAAACGTCTGCGAATCGTTGCCCGAAGAAAGATGATAAATATCGTGCGCGGGATTCGCCTTCATGTGCAAGGTCGCAATCGCATCCGCCACGAAGTCCACATTTACGATGTCAATTTTGTCGTGCGGACGAAACGGCAGCACCGGCAATCCTGCCAAAAACACGAACGATCGCACCATGTCGAACTGCGTGGTCTGCGGATAGCGGCTGTCTCCCAACACGATACTGGGCCGGAAAATCGTCAACGGCACGTCCGGCAGCAGCTCGCGCACCATGTGCTCGCAAAATTTTTTCGTCCGCGCATACGGATCGTAATCCGAGCGGTCCCACTCAATCGCCCGGTCTTCCACAATAACTTCGTGTCTGCGTTTCCCCGCCACGGCCACAGTGCTCACGTTCGAAAACCGTTGCAGCCCATGATAATACTGCGCCTGGCGCGCCAACTGCACCACTTCAAGCGTCCCACGCAGGTTCACGTTCAGGCAGCTTTTTTCCGATTTCCGATTCAGCGAGGCCGCGCAGTGGATTACCGAATCGGTGGTATGCACAAGCCGGTCGTAATCGTCCGGCGCGAGCCCGAATTGTGCCGACGTAAGATCGCCGCGAAAAATCCGTATCTTCGCCTGCAAGTATTCGTAGAATTTCGGAAACGGCAGGTGCAACTGCAAGGCATTCCAAAGCCGCAGTTCCGCGTCGCGCGGATCGCGGCTGCGCACCAGCAGATTCAAGGTCGCGTCATGCTGGTCAAGCAAATTAGCGGCGACATGCGCGCCGATATACCCGGTTCCACCGGTCAGGAATATTGCCACGTTGCTCCGTTTGTCCCCGTGTTCATCGCATCGCCATTTTCGCGCGTCGTCGCTGGCGGCGGCATCTGCAGCACGCGCGGCGCGCGCGCTTCCAGTGGACGCCCTTCAATCAGCGGATACGTCCACCGCCGCAATGCCGGAATATGAATGTCGATCCAATACTCCCACCAGTCGAGGCCCGCCGTGTCATATCCGAAAACTTCTTTCTCTTCGAGCGTCAGAGCCTGCGACAACTTCTCGACATTATCCGCGACAAAATCATGCTCGTTGTGCAGAATAAACGGCTCGAACAGGCCCACTAATTTCTCCACGCGCTCAAGGTTGCGCTCGGTTTTCGCCAGCGGCTTCGTCATCGCAGATGGCAGCGGAGACATCACCCGCTGAATCGACTTGATAATCATCTTCTGCGCCGGCGCCGACATGCGGTTATAGCGTTCTTTCGAAACCGGAATCGCGTCCATCCGCAATCGCAGCCAGTACTCCAGGCCTTCCTGCGCCCGGTAGTGCCGCCGGTGCCCGAGCGATGTCAGCTCAATCGAGCGCCCCATGTCGCAAGGATTTGTAACGGAAGTCGCCAACTGATACAGCGGATCGTGCCGCCGCTCCACCAGCGCCGCGCCAATCAGCGTCATCCCGGCGCACACCGCATCCACCGGAATAATGTCCAGCCGTTTGCGTTCGTTAGAAGGCAATTGCCGGAACGCCGTCCCCAGCAGATACGACAGCGACGCCGAAGTATTGATCCCTTCATTCCATCCGCGAAACGGCTTCGCCACCGAAGTCTCGACAATTGCCGGACGCACAATCGCAATCGGCAGTCCCGCGCCATGTTTGGCAATCAGCGATTCCGCCAGGCTCTTGGTGAACGTGTAAGTATTCGGCCAGCCCAACTCCTTCGCGCGTCGGGTGGCCTCTTCCGTAAGATAATTCTTCAACCACCGAACCTTATTCTTGCGGATCTGATTCTCCAGCCTGCCCGCTCAGCCCTTTCGCCGCGTGCTCTTTCTCGAGCGATTGCTTCTTCAGTTCCTCGGTAACTTCCGCCCCTTCCGCCCGCGCTTCCGCCGACTCCACCAACTCATGCAGCCGATGCCATTCCTTTTCCGCGTCGAAGTCCTTCAAGTGCGTCGGCGTGTAATTCGGACGCACTCGCTCACTCACCCGCCCATCGCGCTGCCCGGCTACATAGCAAGTCGAAAGATGCAGCAACGCCGCGTGGTCCGATCCGCGAATGAATTCGATCAGGTGATACGTAGAATCCACGTTCACCGCCAACGCGTCCCGCAGATCGGGATTAAAATCGGTTAACCCAGAGCTGTTGATGATCAGATCCAGATCCTTGCCCAGCCGCGCCGCCGTCTCCGAATCCAGTCCCAGGCCGGGCTGCGAAACATCGCCCTCGACCACTTCAATCTTTTCCGCCAGCAGCGCGCCCAGCCGGTCGCCGTATTTCTCGAACAACGGATCGAAAACCGGCGAGCCTTCGATCATCTTCTCGAAACGCTCCTGCGCCGGACTCGACTTCTGCCGCCGGATCAGCAGATAGAGCTTCCCTATCTCGGAGAGATCCATCAGCGTATTCGCCAGCCACACCTTGCCGATAAACCCCGTAACGCCGATCAGCATTACGCGCTTTCCGCCCAGCGCCTTCCGCACCGAAAACCGCGCCGGATACCGCTTCTCGTCGAAATAAACAATCGGGCGAACCCGCGGAGCTTCCACTCGCACCGCCGGCACAATCGCCGAAGCCAGCGCCTTAGGACCGCGCAACCCCAAAGCTCGCACCCATCGCGCCGGAGTCTGCTGCCCATCCGGCCCCGCTTCGCGAATCCGAGCAAACAATCCCCGCGGCCGGATCACCGGACTCAGCAGCCGTCCCGTAGCCACTCCATCGCGGAAATCGAGCCGGTTCGCGATAATCCACCGCACTCCCAGATGCCGTGCCAGTGGCCGCATCACATGCTCCAGCCCCTGGCTCACCAGCACTACGTCGACGCCCGTAGCCTGCAGCGCCTTCAGGTGCCGCACTCCTTCTTCCTTAAGCAGCGGCTTCAACTTGTATTCGAATTCCTCTTCGCCCAGCAGATCGAGCCGGTCGCGCGTAATCCCGCGCAACACGGAGTGCACGATCCGGGTCGCCGCAATGCGGTTTGCCGCATACAAAAACGGCCGCAGCAACGCCATCAAGAGCACCAGGAAGCGCCGTGCCGCCCGCGCCGTAAACGTCTGGCTGTTCCAGGTGAAAAACGCAATCGGTCGAACCGTGGTCAGCTCCAGCAGACTTCCCTCGACGCGCCAGTAAACCGGCGACGAAGGCCGCGCCCGACGAGGTGCAGAAGCCTGCGGGGAAGCAATGCCCGGAGCGGCGTGCAGAGCCGGCACGCCAGCCGACAGCGCGCTAGCGTCAACCGGCATGCGCTCTTCTTCGAGATTGTTGACAGGTTCCACGATTCAATATCCAGCCGCGCCCTTTTTCCGTGAGAACGTTCCGAGGCAACCTCCGAGACGCCGCTCCAAGATGACTTTGTCTCGGCTCACAGCGCCCCCAGCAGGGCAAGCCGCAATCACCTATTTTAACCTTTCCGGCGCAAACAACGAAGAATAACCGCCAGCCGGTATGTCCCTGATCTGCCAATCATTTAGCCCGTTATTGCCTTCACTTTGCAGCCGGTCGGGGGTATCATCCACCCATGAACAACCTCCAGATGAAGCTCTACAAAACGCGCTGGCTACTCATAGCGGTCGCCCTTGTCGCGGTCGTCGTAATCGCAGGTCTCGATAAGTTGTTCCGATAGCGGTCCGCGCCATCTTTGAAACTGTTTTACGCTGGTCGACTTAGGACAGTGGCCGCGAGCGCGCCCCGCGCAGGTTCTCACCCCGCCCGCTCCACCCAACACACATCCCAGTACTTCCCAAACTTCCGCCCATTCTCGCTGAACACTCCCACCACCTCGAATCCGAACCGCCGATGCAACGCCTCGGTCGCTGGATTCGGCAACGCATAGCCCGCCACAAAACGATGAATGTCCTCGCCCCTCAACACGTCAAACAACTCCGCATACAACCGCCTCCCGATGCCCTTCCCGACCGCCTCCGGCGCACAGTAAACCGTCGTCTCCACCGTAGTTTCATACGCCGCCTTCGGACGAAACCGCGTCGTCCCCGCGTATCCCATCACCGCCCCATTCTCCTCGGCCACCAATAGCCGATGCCGTCCGGTCGCACCAAACTGCGCAAACCAAGCCTCGCGCCGCTCTACCGTGTAAGCCTCAACGTCAAACGTCACCGGAGTATTTAGAACGTAGTAGTTATAGATCTCAGTGATCCGCGCTAGATCCCCACGCTCCGCCATCCGAATCCGCGTCTCGCTCATTGCTCTTCTCGAATCGGAATCCTAATCACTGGATCACCCACCCCAGCAACGCCGCCGCCGCAACCACCCAAGCCGAATTCACGCGAAACCGGAGCAGTGCGATCAAGCTCACGCCAAATACGGCCAGCGTAGTCCAGTCCACAATCGACGCCTTCCCTAACTGCATCGCCACCACCGCCATTAATGCGAGCGACCCCGCGACTACTCCATCCAGCGCAGCCGATGCCGCGGCCGACCGTCGCAGCCGCGGAATCAGCGGCCCGCTTACCGCGACCAGCACGAACCCCGGCAGAAAAATCCCCACCGTAGCCACCACCGCGCCCATCGATCCCGCCACCACGTACCCGATAAACGTCGCGGTAGTAAAAACCGGACCGGGAGTAAACTGCCCCACCGCGACCGCGTCAATCAACTGCTTCTCCGTCAGCCAATGCAGATGCTCGACAAACTCAGCCCGCAAAAATGCCAGCAAAACATATCCGCTGCCGAACACCACCGACCCAATTTTCAGAAACGACAAAAACAGCCGCCCCAGCCTAACCGGGAAAGCCGCGCCCACAGCGGCAACCGTCATCGCCGCAGCGGCAGCTTTCGGAAGTCCCACAATTTTCGGAAGCCCAAACACGCCCGCGCCCAGCAACCGGTTCTTCGTCGCCAAAGCCGCCGCGGAAATCAATCCGGCAATCACCAGCACCAGCACTGGACTGACTCCCAAAAAACTCAGCCCCGCCGACAGCGCCGCAATCACGCCAAGGAGAGGTGTCCGCACGCCCGTCCGTCCCAGCTTGCCCAGCGCCTGGACCACGATCGCGACCACGGCCGGCTTGACCGCCCGCAGCACACCTTCGACCCTCGGCAGAGAGCCAAAGCGCACATAAGCCCAAGCAATCGCCGACACAATCAACGCCGCCGGAATGATGAAGCAGCAGCCCGCGACAATCAGTCCGCGCCAGCCACGTTTCAGTTGCCCCACAAAAATCGCAACTTCAGTAGAACTCGGCCCCGGAATCAAATTTGCGGCAGCCAGCCGGTCCAGAAATTCGGCATGGGTAATCCAATGCCGCCGCCGCACGAATTCCTCTTCCATCATGGCCAGATGCGCCGCCGGCCCGCCAAACGCAATCGTGCCCAGTTTCAGAAACACCAGGGCAATCTCTCCCAGCGAAGCCTCCCGAATTTCCGTGGACTCAGTCATTGCTCGTGTGGCGCGGGCGCCCCCGCCCGCGAACTTGCCGCCGAAGCGGAGAATCCGAGATTACCGCAAACTTGGCGATGCAAGAATTAGTAGGGATGATTCACCGCGCAAACGGCGCGCCGCGCCAGCCGGGGAAGCGGCAGCCCAGCTCAGAGTTTATTCAGTCCGTCGAGCGCCGCGACCTTATAAGCTTCCGCCAGCGTCGGATAGTTGAACACCGTGTCGCGAAAATACTCGATCGTCGCTCCCATCGTCAGCACCGCTTGTCCAATGTGGACGATCTCCGCCGCGCGGTCGCCAATGATGTGTACGCCCAGCAGTTTGAGCGTATCCGGATCAAACAGAATTTTCAGCAGTCCCTGATCGTCGCCTAGCATCTGCCCTTTCGCCAGTTCCGAGTAGCGCGCCAGCCCGCTCTCATACGGAGTTTTGCTGCGCGTCAGATCTTCCTCGGTGGCGCCGACCATGGAAATTTCCGGAATGGTGTAGATGCCGTAAGGAATAAGGTTCGGCAGCATCCGGCTGGGCTTGCCGAACATGTGGCAACCCGCCAGACGTCCCTGCTCCATAGAAGTGCTGGCTAGCGCGGGAAACCCAATCACATCCCCGGCCGCGTAGATATGCGGAACCGCGGTCTGAAAATGTTCGTTCACCACCAGCTTGCCGCGCTCATCCGGCGCCAGGCCCGCCGCCTCGATTTTCAGCTTGTCGCTATTGGCTTTTCGTCCAATCGTATACAGCAGCGCCTGCCCGCGAACCTTCTTGCCGCTCTCCAAAGTCGCAAAAACCTTGTCCCGCTCTTCGTCGAAACCAACCGTCACTACTTTTTCTCCGACCCGGAAAACCGTTCCCAGTTGCCGCAACTGGAAACACAGACTCTCGATGATCTCCCGATCCACAAAATCCAGCAGCGTCGGACGCTGGTCGAGCAGCGTCACCTTCACTCCCAGCGCCGCGAACATGGACGCATATTCCAGCCCAATGATCCCCGCGCCCACCACAATCAGCTCGCGCGGTATCTCCTCCAGGCGGTGCACCTGATCCGAATCGAAGATGCGCTTCCCATCCACCGGAATCCCATCGATGTGCGACGGCCGCGTGCCGCAGGCGATCAAGATCTTCTCGCCCCGAACCTGTTGCACGCCATCTTCGGTTACGATTTCAATCGTATGCGGATCGGCAAAGTGCGCATCGCCTTCCAGCGCGGTCACGTAATTCCGCCGCAGTTGCGCCTTGATCACGTCCACTTCGCGCGTCATTACCGCCGTCGACCGCAGCACCAGGTCCGACATCGCAATGCGATCTTTCACCACATAGCCCCGTCCATAGAACGACCGCTGCCGCAAGCCGCTTAGATAGAGCACCGCCTCCCGCAGCACCTTGCTGGGGATCGTTCCGGTATGGACACACACCCCGCCGATGGCGAGCCGCCGGTCGATGATCGCGACCTTCTTGCGCATCTTAGCCGCGCAAATCGCGCCCTTCTGCCCCGCCGGACCGCTTCCAATCACCACCAGATCGTATTCGTTAGCCTGCATAACTGTGCACGTCGCAGCAGCAAGAAACTATCATTTTCTAACTCCGCGCGAAAGGTCTCTTTGGTATGGAATGCAAAATTAAGAGTCCTTTAACAATGTAACCAGTGGTGCGGGCGCCCCCGCCCGCGAGGTCTATCCAAGAAAAGAATTCTTAGGATCGGAAAAATTCACTTTACCGCGAATGCAACCACCGTCCGCCCCCTCGCCCCGCGCGCTTTCTCCACTTTTTCCAGCAGCTTCGATTGCAGATCGTCCGGATCGGCCACCATCTCGCAAGCCGCAATCTGCTCATCCGTTGCCCCGTGAAAACAAAGCTCGCAAACGCCCAGCCCGCCTTCCGTTCGCACGGGAGGCCCAAACGTGCGGCACGTCATCGGCCGAGTCTCATAGAGATCGCACAATCCCGTCTCCGGATCGAGCACCGGACAAGGCTCCTCCTTAGCAAATTCCGCGAACCGTTCCTCCGCCTCCGGACCTTCGTCAAGCACGCCCGTTTTCGCGTTCCCAGGAAACCCCTCCGCCAACCGCGCCGCCGATTCCCGAGCCCGCTGGCGAATCCGCGCCGCCCGTTGCGGGTCCGTCTTTTCGAGTCCGACCAGCCCCTGCTGCAACCGAACCGCATCCAGTTGGTTGATGGCAAACACGCCCACGCAGCACTGCGTGCATCCCGGTCGACACGCCAGCCACTCGCCGCTGCGCCGCGCAGCCTCGGCCAGGGCAGCGTTCACGATCCGCAGCAGCGCCCCATCCCCAGCCGGCAATCGCCGTAAAGACATCCCGAAAGCATATCGCAAAGAATCTACCTGAAGTCCAGAGGGGCGGCCCGCTCCTTGCGTTCTTTCAAGGTGCGGGTGACGCCGCCGCACACTTGCGTGCCGCCTCCAAATAAGCTTTGATAGTCCTCATGAAAATCTCACGCCGCCGATGCCTCCTCTGGTTCTGCCTCGCCCTGTCGCTATCCACCGTGACCGACGCCAAGGATGCCCCAAAGAACAACTACCTTCTTTTCGTCGGCACTTACACCGGAAAAGAGAGCAAAGGCATTTACGCCTACCGCTTTGACGCCGCATCCTCTGAACTAACTCCGCTAGGCTTGGCGGCCGAGACCACCAATCCCTCATTCCTGGCGATCGACCCGAGCCGCCGCTTCCTGTATGCGGTGAATGAAGTCCAGAGTTACAAAGGCGCCAGCAGCGGAGCGGTCAGCGCCTTCGCCATCGACCGTCAGACCGGCAAGCTGTCCCTCCTGAATGAGGTCCCCTCGCGTGGCGCCGACCCCTGTTATATCTCGTTCGATAAGACCGGCAAGTATGTCCTGGTCGCCAACTACACTGGAGGAAACGTAGCCGTGTTACCAATTGCCATGGACGGGCGGCTGGAAGAACCTGCTGCCGTCCTCCAGGATACCGGCGCGCTCGGACCTGATAAGGAGCGTCAGGACGCACCGCACAGCCATTGGATCGAGGCCTCCGCGCACAACCGCTTTGTGTATGTTTCGGACTTAGGCTTGGATCGCGTCTTGATTTACCGGTTCGACGCGTCGAAAGGCGCGCTGAGCAAAGGTGAAGCCAGGTCAGCCGCAGAATCCAGCTCTGCAATTTCAAACGCGAGCGGTTTCTTCTCGGCGACGCTAGCCCCCGGCACCGGTCCACGCCACCTCGCCTTCTCCGGTAACGGCAATTTCATGTACGTGCTCGGCGAACTGGATTCCACCGTGACCGTCTTCGTAAACGACGAGAAGGAGAAGTTTCGCTCCCTACAGCGCATCTCCGCCCTTCCAGTTGGATTCTCCGGGCACAACACCGCCGCCGAAATCGTATGCAAAAGGCACGCCGTCACCCAGTCCTTGCGGACAACGGGCTCCGACCGCTTGTAGGCATGTGGTTTCAGGTTCACTATCCTCCCCTTGTGGGGGTTCTTCCCATCTTTCGCTCGCGCTACTGGTTCGCTATCGGTCGCCAGGGAGTACTTAGCCTTGCGGGATGGACCCCGCAGATTCGAGCCGACTTCCACGTGTTCGGCCCTACTCAGGTGCCAAGCCACAACCCTTCCCCTGTCGCGTACGGGACTATCACCCTCTGTGGTCGTACTTTCCAGAACGCTTCCGCTAAGGTACAAGGTTGCTCATGCTCGGTCCTACAACCCCAACCGGACAAGTCCGATTGGTTTAGGCTGATCCGCTTTCGCTCGCCGCTACTGACGGAGTCGAGGTTTCTTTCTTTTCCTGGGGGTACTGAGATGTTTCAGTTCCCCCCGTTCGCGACGTGCACCTATGGATTCAGTGCACGACTATTCGGGAATCCCGGCCTCAACGCTCGTTTGACAGCTTCGCCGGGCTTATCGCAGTCTTCCACGCCCTTCTTCGCCTCCTGGCGCCTAGACATCCCCCACATGCCCTTAG
>Ga0181515_1232083_pt1 | contig 12294 bp, 10 predicted proteins | sample PEATcosm2014_Bin_11_FD_127748 | JGI IMG/M metagenome (GOLD analysis project Ga0181515, IMG submission 127748) | Metatranscriptome of peatland microbial communities from MTU Mesocosm Facility, Houghton, MI, USA - PEATcosm2014_Bin23_30_metaT... | ecosystem: Environmental > Terrestrial > Soil >... | reverse complement strand
CGTCTCAGCTCGAAACCGAGTGCCTGGCGGTAGTGGTCCTCGATCGAGCCGAAAAGAAACCAGGCGAAAAAGATAAGCCCGCGCCTTCGGTCGAATCGAGCGATGCCGCCGTGCGCGAAGCCGCCAAGGAAGTAATTGCCAGCGGCGAAGTCACCGCCAAGGCGTTCGAAACCACGCTGCTGCATCGCCCCGCGGGCTTGATGGCAAAACGCCTGCTCCTCATCGGCGGCGGCAATGCCAAGAACTTTTCCGCCGTGGAATTGCGCAAGCTCGCCGGCACTGCCGTGCGCACCCTGAAGAGCAAAAACATCCGCAACTTCGCCTTCGCTCCACCCGAGAAGGGAGTCCGTGCGAATGACGCCGTCCGCGCCATCGTCGAAGGCGCTTTTGTGGGCAACTTCGATCCCGGGTACTACAAGAGCGATCGCAAGGATAACGATAACGACCAGAAGATCGACGCCGTCACCGTCGTCGTGAAAGAAAACGCGCCCGGCGATGCCGCGCCGCTGGAAAGCGCCCTGCAGGCCGGACGCATCGTAGCCGAGTCGCAGAACTTCACCCGTGATCTGGTCAACGAACCCTCTAACCGCATGACCCCGACCATACTGGCCGAGCGCGCGAAAAAAATGGCGGCGGACGTCGGCCTGAAATGCGAAGTCCATGACGCCGACCAGATCAGACAACTCAAGATGGGCGCCTTCTGGGGAGTGGCCCAGGGTTCCGACGAACCTCCCGCGCTGATCGTCCTGCGCTACGATCCCGCAGGCGCACCCAAGGATGTGCACCTGGGATTGGTGGGCAAAGGAGTCACCTTCGACACCGGCGGCATCTCCATCAAACCCGCCGACGGCATGGAAAAAATGAAGTACGACATGGCCGGAGCCGCCACCATGATCGGCGTCATGCGCGCCATTGCTCTGCTCAAGCCGAAAGTGAAGGTCACGGCGATTATCTTAGCCACGGAGAACATGCCTTCCGGCAAAGCGCAAAAGCCGGGAGACGTGCAGATCGCCATGTCCGGCAAGTCTATAGAAATTATCAACACCGACGCCGAAGGCCGCCTCATCCTGGCCGACGGCCTCTGCTACGCCCGGCAACTCGGCTGCACCCATCTAGTCGACGCCGCCACCCTGACCGGCGCGGTAGTCGTGGCCCTCGGCTACGTGAACGCCGGAATTTTCGCCAGCGACGACCAGATGTACCAGCGCTTCGTCAACGCCAACCAGCAGGCGGGCGAAAAGATGTGGCGCCTTCCGCTCGACGACGAATACAAAGAACTGATCAAGTCGAACATCGCCGACATGGTCAATGCCGGCGCCCGTTACGGCGGCGCCATCTTCGCCGCCATGTTCCTGAAAGAATTCGCCGAAGACACTCCCTGGATCCACTTAGACATCGCCGGCACCGCCTGGATGGAAGAAAACAAACCCTGGATCGCCAAAGGCCCGTCGGGAATCGCCCTGAGGAGTCTGGTGGAATTTGTAAAAGGATGGAGCGCGTGAGAATCAGCCTCGCGGCGGACAAACGATCGGAATCACGTCTCTCCCGTTTCTTCGATAAACACGGAAGTCCTTTTCATCGAGGGTGAGCACGGGCAAATTGTCATACAGTTCGCTCATGCGAATGAGGCATAAGTCGGCAAGATCGGGTGTGCGGTCTCGATAGCGATCCGCCAGCGCCGCGACTTCCTCAACGTTCTTTGTCAGGTCAAACGCGATCCTGAGAAATCCCGTGCGCACTAACCCGAGGACGGTACCCACGGATTCAACCTGGAACGCCGTCTCCGCCAGTACCGCTTCGCAGATTAGTAGCGGGTCCGAAACCAATCTCCCAATCTCACTGGCCCAATCATGATATCTGTCGGAGTGGTTCAGAAATGCCACGACAAAACCGGTGTCTGCGATGGCCTTCATTTTCTCGAAAATCCCTTGCGCGACGAGAGGTCGGCGGGTCCATGGATCGATCCGCAGTAGCGCATGAAGGGCTTATTCCCCGTCTCCTGCTTCGCGCGCTCCAGTTGCTCACGAACCAGCCGGCCGACCGGCACTCCTGTCTTGCGAGCGGTGCTCTTCAGCCAGGCTGCCAGTTCCTCGGGAAGACGAATTGTAATTGTGTCTCCCATATAACGCCATTGTAACACACTTCTGTACAGTTGTTTTACATTACACTGGATATAGCAGCCGATGGACCTCTCGCAGAAAATCCGCAGCCTGCCCACCTCCCCCGGCGTCTACCTCTACAAGAACGCCGAAGGCGAAGTCATCTACGTAGGCAAGGCCAAGAACCTGCGTTCGCGCGTCGGGTCCTATTTCCACGAAGGACGCTGGGAAGACGCGAAAACCGGCACGCTGGTGCGCGAAGCCGTAGACGTCGACTACATCGTAGTAGCCAACAATAAAGAGGCGCTCGCTCTCGAGAACAACCTGATCAAGCAGAAGAAGCCGCGCTTCAACATCCTGCTGCGCGACGACAAAACCTATCCCTACGTAAAGCTGACCCTGGCCGAGCGCTTCCCTCGCGTCTACGTAACCCGCCGACTGCGCAAGGACGGCAGCGCGTACTACGGCCCGTACTTCCCCACCAATCTCGCCTATCGCATCGTCGATCTTATTCATCGCCACTTCCTCATTCCGTCCTGCAAAGTGGATTTAACACGCAACCATCCGCGCCCTTGCCTGCAGTTCTACATCAAGCGTTGCCTGGGTCCGTGTGTGAAGGATCTGACCACGCCCGACATCTACGCCGAAGCCGTCCGCGACGTGAAGCTCTTTCTGGAAGGGCGCCAAACCGACCTGGTCAAATCTCTACATCAGCGCATGTCCGAGTCCGCCGAGGCGCAGGAGTTCGAGCGCGCCGCCCGCTATCGCGACCTGATCTCCACCGTAGAGCAATTACAGGAAAAGCAGCGCATAGCCGCCGCCGAAGGCGACGACGCCGACGTCTTCGGTTTTCACTACGAAAATCAAATGCTGGCCGTCAACCTCTTCCACAGTCGAGGAGGAAAAGTCCTCGACCGAAGAGAATTCTTTTGGGAAGACTTGCCCGAGTTCGAGTGGCCCCGGGTCTCCGACTCGGCGGGGCAGAGTTCCGCCACCACACGAGAATTCCATCCTGGCGAATTCTTTTCCGCACTGCTCAAGCAGCTCTATCTGGCCCAGCCCTACGTCCCTAGAAATATCTACGCGCCCGTAGACTTCGAAGACCGGGCGGAACTGGAAGAAGCCCTCAGCGAACAGCTCGCGGGCGAGGGCGGCCGTGCCACACGGGTGCACATAACCGTCCCGCAGCGCGGAGACAAACGCGAGCTCATCGATCTGGCCGGCACCAACGCCAAGCAATCCTACGACCAGCGCTTTAGAGTCTTGAAGCCCAACGCCAGAGCCATTCAGGACGCCCTGCAAGAAGCCCTGTCCCTGCCCGAGTTACCGAAGCGAATCGAGTGTTTCGACATCAGCCACATTCAAGGAGCGGAAACCGTGGCTTCCATGGTGGTGTGGGAAGAAGGCAAGATGAAAAAATCCGACTACCGCAAGTTCATCATCAAAACGGTAGAAGGAGTAGACGATTTCGCCAGCATGCGAGAAGTAGTAACCCGCCGCTACCAGCGCCAGCGAGAAGAAGAAAAGCCCATGCCCAGCCTGGTCCTGATCGACGGAGGCCTGGGCCAGCTCCACGCCGCCGCCCAAGCCCTGGAAGCGCTCGAAATCATCAACCAGCCCCTCGCCGCCATCGCCAAGCGCGAAGAAATCATCTACGTCCACGGACAGGAAGACGACCCCGTAGTTCTAGACCATCATTCTCCCGTCTTACATCTGGTACAAATGATTCGCGACGAAGCGCATCGCTTCGCTGTAACTTTCCATCGCAAGCGCCGCCAGATCAGAGACCGAGCTACCGAGCTAAGAGAAATCCCCGGAGTAGGAGAATCCACCACCCGCCGCCTGCTGGAACACTTCGGCAGCCTGCAAGCCGTGAAGCAGTCCGACGTAGCGGCGCTGTCGGCGGTAGTAACTAAATCTCAGGCCGAAGCCATCCTCGAACATTTCCGAAGGGCGGCTGTTAGCTCTTCGCTCCCGGGCGGGGAGTGAAAAGGACAGTCCATACATAAAAGCTAAAGAGCGAAAAGCGAGCAAGCGAAACTCGATGCCTAGCGTCCGTCCAAAAGTTTCGTAGCGAGAAACGACTTCACCACAATCTGATTCGGCTGCATACCAACCGGAATGATGGTCAGCAGAGAATATTCCGAAGGCTCAAATTTCTTCTTCGGCTGCCGTTTCTGAATGACCGCCAGGTCTCCGGAGCCGGAGTCGAGTACCAACAGATAATTCTGATTCTCGGAGAGCGCCAGCGCGTCGGGATGGGTTCCTACGGGGAGGTATGCAATCACCTTGCCTAAGTCGATGTCGTAGACCGCAATGTTATTCGATCCGAAGTTAGAGATGTACAAGCGCGAGTTATCGAGCGAAACGATGCCGCGGGCAGGCTGAGTGCCGACGAGATAACTGCCGGAAACTTCGTTGCCCGTGGTCTCGATGATGGAGATACTGCCAACGTCGAAATTGAAAGCGACCAGTTCTCCGCCGTCCGGTTTCAGCGCCAGGCTCACCGGAGATTTTCCGACATCCAGAAGCGCCAGCAGTTTGTCGTTCTTAAGATCGTTCTTGAGATCACTTTTAAGTTCAATGCTCGCCACCTGACCCGATCCCGAACAGGAAATGAACGCCTTGCTCGAATCGGGGAGGATAGCGATGTCCTCGGGATGAATGCAAATGTTGATGGCGGAGCGCACCGCCAAGCGCGCGGCATCGATGATCGAGACTGAGTTGCCGGCGCGATTGGTGACGACGACGGTAGATCCATCGGGTGAAATGCGAGCCAGGCCGGGACTTGCGCCGACACGAAGCGTAGCCGCAATCGTGCGATGGTCAAGATCAAGAACAGAAACGTTGTCGGAACCGGAGTTGGCGACGTAGGCGCGGTGTCCGTCGGGAGAGACGTCGATGAAGAAGGGGCGGCCGTAAACGCCGATGGTGGCGACAACCTTATTCTGCTCCGCGTCAATCACGCTGACGTTCGAAGAGCCGCTGTTGACAACATACACTTCGTTGCGCTTAGGGTTGGCAGCGACGCCGGTGGGCTCGGCGCCGACTTGCAGCGTTCGCACCGGGCGAAAACTGCGCAGGTCGATGACGGTGACCGTGTTGCTCTTGCCGTTGGAAATGTACGCATATTCGCGATAGAGCGGTCCGTAGCCGGGGAGAGTGCGCTCGTGGAAGTAGTACCAGCCAGCAGCCAGGACTAGCGGAACGAGGACGGCGATGAAGAGAAGTTTGCGCAAGTGGTCGAATGGTCCCGGAGTCGAAACATTACGCTATGAGCAGGGTGTCCATCAATAAAGGCGAAAGCTCACTTCCACGTTGACACGGACTGCAACCGGCTCTCCCCGCAAGGTTGCCGGTTCGAACTTCCATGTCGAAACTGCTTCCATTGCCTTTTCGTCAAGCCCCTCGCCGGCCGCCTGCGACACGCACAAATCCGTAAAAGCCCCCTGCGGATCGACCGTCCCGGCGATCTGCACGACACTCATATATTTATCCCTGCTTCCTTTTTCCGAATACTCAGGGTCGGGAGCATATGTCGCTTTTGGTGGCGTGATCCCATCTCCGACCCGATGCAGCGCGTATGCCGCCGGATGTGCACCCCAGTTAGGGCCGTCGCAGAACGGCGCTGCCCCGCTAGTGGGCTGTTCGTAACCAAAATGCATTCTCATTTTCAGCGACTTCTCGTGGTAGGCCTCAGGTAGGCGGGCAAAGGGCGCAGACGAAGAAATCGCTAGTGGGCAGCGTCGTCCAGGGAAGCATCCCCGGCGGACTGGACCGTCGTGGTTTTTCCCAGCGAACCATCACGGTCTATCTTCATCTCAATCACCGTGATGCCCCATTTCCGCCCGATCGACTTCTGTAGCTCTGGCATCTGCGGATACCACTTGCTTCGCACTCCGGCTAGGATTTGGTTCGGGTAGAACCCCAAGGCGTCTGGATCCCTTCCTTGATTTAGGATTTCGAAACCACTCACATACACGCCATGTTCGGCGTCCGACTGGCTCGCAGGAGGTCCTGCCATTGCCGGAAGGTCTGCGTTCGAGGACGAGTTCTGCCCGAACAGAGACGCGCACGCGACCAGCATGCCGGAGGCCATCAGGAGGCAAGCGCGCATCATGAGTATCTACCTCGCCCGCGCGGCTTCAGAAACATCTGTTGATTCCGCCCCGATCGGGACCTCGCGTCCCAGCACGGCCGCGATCTGCCTTACCTGCACCATGAGCGCGTCGAACTGATCAGGGAACAGTGACTGCATGCCATCTGACAGCGCGTGATCGGGATCGTTGTGGACTTCTACCATCAGGCCGTCGGCTCCGACCGCCACGGCGGCGCGAGAGAGTGGCGTTACTTTGTTGCGCTTGCCGGTGCCGTGGCTGGGATCGACGATGATGGGCAGGTGACTAAGGCGCTGCACGGCGGGGACGATGGCGAGATCGAGCGTGTTGCGGGTGTGGTCGGCAAAGGTGCGCACTCCGCGCTCGCAGAGGACTATGTTGTAGTTGCCCTCGCTCATGATGTACTCGGCGGCCATGAGGAATTCTTCGAGCGTCGCCGAGATGCCGCGCTTCAGGAGGACGGGCTTGTGGGCGCGTCCGACACGCTTGAGCAGAGAGAAGTTCTGCATGTTGCGGGCGCCGATCTGGATAACATCGGCGTACTGATCAACAAGGTCGAGCGATTCGTAATCCACGGCTTCGGTGACGACGAGCAGACCGAAGCGGTCGCGGATTTCGGCCATGATCTTCAGACCTTCTTCGCCAAGTCCCTGAAAAGAATACGGAGAAGTGCGAGGTTTGTATGCGCCGCCGCGGAAGAAGCGGGCTCCGGCACGGGCAACGCGCTCGGCGATTTTGAATGCCTGGTCGCGGCTCTCGATGCCGCAAGGGCCGGCCATGATGGCGAGGTCGGGGCCTCCGATGGTGACGCTTGAGCCGGGGAACTTGATGACCGTGTTGTCGGGCTTGGTGTCGCGGCTCACCAGTTTGTAGGGTTTCGAAACGCGAATGACTTCCTGCACTCCGGGCATCTCCTCAAGCGCGCCGGGTTCGACCTCGCCCTGGTTGCCGGTGATGCCGATGGCGGTGCGTTGCGCGCCGGGCATGGAGTGGGCGCGGTATCCGAGCGCTTCGATTTTCTGGCAGACGGCGCGGACCTGCTCTTCGGTGGCCTGCGCTTGCATGACTACGAGCATAGTGAATACCCCGGGACATTAAGTTTAGCTTCCGGCGAGGAACTGGGCAAACCGCGGGTACATCGAGATGCACGTTGACAACGCGTTTCGGATTCGGGCGGCGCGAAGATGTGCGCCAGCCGCCAGCCCCATCCGGTTCATTCGCAGGCGGTTAAAGATCACAGGGCCAGCCTCTGGCGCAGATCGTCGAGCTGACGAAGGTTAGCTCCGATATAGGTTTGTTTTGCTTTTCGAGTCCAAAGACGATTATGGCGGACGACGGTCTGTATTGATCAGTTATCTACAAGCAAGGGCCTGACACTGGAGATGTGACTTTCGATCAAGAGCGGGAGTTCCGGAGGATAACAATAATGTGGCAAATCAAGAGCGTGGTTCACAAGTTCGCAACGCGTAGTCTGCTTCTGGCGGGTGCAACAACCTTAGTCGCGTCCCTGGCCCTGGCGCCAACGGTCAACGCACAAGTTGCCATCAGCATAAATCCACCCGTCTGTTCATACGGCTACTACGACTATGCACCTTACGGCTGCGCACCCAGCGGTTTTTATGGGCCGGGCTATTTCTACAACGGGATCTTCCTGGGCATAGGCCCATGGGCGAACTGGGGCTATGGCCACGGCTGGGGTGAGCATCGCTTCAGCGGTGGTGGAGGAGGGCGTTACGTCGCGGGCCGCGGAAACGGCGGTGGGCATGCTTATGCAGGCAATCGTGGACCAGCGGCAGTCGGCGCTGGCCGCAGTAACGGTGGCGGCCATGCCGTAGCCGCTCGTGGTGGCGCGCCCCATAACGCCTCGCATGCCACGGCAACTCGTAGTGGCGCATCCCATAGCACGTCTCATGGCGCCTCGCATGCCACGGCAGCTCGTGGTGGCACATCCCACGGCGCGTCTCATAGCGGAGGCGAATCGCATGGTGGCGAAGGACACCACGGCCGGTAGCTGCTGAATTCGGCAGAGCATCGAATTAAGAAGCGGCGGAGCAGAACAGCTCCGCCGCTTTGTATTTTCCGCGCGGTGTGGCACTTCAAACGACTGCCGTCACGCGGCGGTGGAATTCCACCCCAACGTCGAAAAGCACGACGCTAGGATGGGCACATGGCAAGGACCGAGCTATGGTTGCGGCTGATATATTTCAAAGACGAATGGCGTAGACCCCAACATGTCCGCATAGAGATAGGTGCCCGGTTGGAACTCATTTATATTGAAGTAATCGGAGTTGCTCTCAAAGCCAAGACCGGTCATGGAGCCCGTGATCGGGCAGTCCACCGTGCCAGTAATGGTCATCGAGACGTCGAAAACATTGTTGGTTGCTTCCTGGGTAAATGACCCGGAAATATCGCAGCCAAAGGTGTTCGAACCCGTGAAGCTCATGCTCTGGCCGCTTCCGGTTGGTGTAAAGGCCAGGTTAAACCCATTCTCATCAAACCACCCGCTTGTCTTGCCTGAAAACGCCGTGGCCGAACCACTCAAAGGAGAATAAGCACTGAGGGTGAAGCTGCCGTCTGAATTCTTGCCTGAGATTGAAGTGGCGGAGTTTACCGTACCCTGCATGGAGACGGTGTCGACCGTGCCACCCCCTGGTAACTGGGTGCCCAGTGCAGCATACATGGAAGTCGTTCCAGAAAAAGAACTGGCGCCGGTGATGGTGGGCAGTTCCCACGTATCCCCGACATAGTCAATATCCTCCATGTCTGGTACTACATCGCCAAACAGCAAAGCCAGCCCCTGAGAATTGATCACTCCAACAAAAGGAACGGATCCGCCATTAGCGGTGACGGTGGTCTGCCAGTTCCCGACGACATTGTAAGGGCCGCCGCCGGTCCCTACACTGCTGGAACTACTGCTGCCACAGTTGGTTAGCATCGCGCACACGAAAACGAGACTTATGAAGGACAGTGATAAAACAAACTTACGCATCGTTATTTCTCCCTTGTCAGAGCTAAGGGCATACCACGCTTTCTGACAAACACTTAATCGTATTGCATCCTCGCATTCACAACAACGTAAATCGAAGATGGGTAGTGGGTCAGTTATGAAACCGCATCAGTACCGAGAATAATCCACAACGAGGGGTTGTGGCTGAACAAATTCAGCCACTACGCGGGCGGGGGCGCCCGCGCCACACGTTCTTCTGCCGTTGTAGAATTATGGATTACTTTTGCTGCACCATCTTTATTTATGACCCAGGAAGAGAAATCTATCCCTCACGCGCGCCTAGAACGTAACGAAGAGCGTTACGACGCGCAGCGCATTGAGCAAAAATGGACGGCGCGCTGGCTGAGCGATCCTTCGCTTTATGCGGCTGAAGCCCATCCTACCAAGCCGAAGTATTACGTTTTGGAGATGCTTCCCTACCCTTCCGGCGCGCTCCACATGGGGCATGTGCGCAATTATTCGATTGGCGATGCTTTGGCTCGCTACATGTGGATGAACGGGTACAACGTGCTGCATCCCATGGGTTGGGATTCGTTTGGGCTGCCGGCGGAAAATGCGGCCATCAAGAACAACACTCCGCCGAAGGAGTGGACGCTGGGAAATATCGCGGCCATGAAGGTGCAGATGAAGCGGCTGGGGTTCGCCTATGACTGGTCGCGCGAGGTCACGACCTGCCTGCCGGATTACTACCGCTGGAATCAGTGGTTCTTTCTGAAGCTGTACGAGTCGGGACTAGCTTATCGGAAGAAGAGCAAGGTGAATTGGTGTCCCGTGTGCTGCACCGTACTGGCTAACGAGCAGGTTGTGGGCGGGATGTGCTGGCGGCATGAGGACACTCCGGTTGAGCAGCGCGAATTGGAACAGTGGTTTTTGCGGATCACTAAGTATGCGGACGAGTTGCTGCGCGATCTGGAGAAGCTGCAGGGATGGCCGGAGAAAGTCCGCACCATGCAGCAGAACTGGATTGGCCGCAGCGAAGGCACGCTGGTGGATTTCGATCTGGGTGGAACGGTGGGGCCGGCGGGATCGACAGTCACGGTGTTCACTACGCGCGTGGATACGATCTATGGCGCAACCTCGGTGCAGTTGGCGCCGGAGCATCCGATGGTGGCGGACATGATTGCCCGCGATGCGGAACTGCGCGTCCAGGTGAATGAGTTGATCGCGGAGCAGCGGCGAGCTAAAGAAGCGGGCGATATTGGCAATATCGAGAAGCATGGCGTGTTTACGGGGCGTTACGCTAAGAATCCTTATAACGGCGAAGCGGTGCCGGTGTGGGTGGCGAACTACATTTTGATGGACTACGGCACGGGCGCGATTATGAGCGTGCCGGCGCACGATGAGCGCGATTATGAATTCGCCAAGAAGTACGGGCTGGAGATTCGGCTGGTGATTCTGCCGTCGTCTGGCGATCCGGAAGAAACCATGGCGGAACCGGCGCTGCCGTTTACAACCATGGATGGGATCCTGGTGAACTCGGGCGAGTTTAATGGGCTGAGCTGCGAGGACGCGATTAGTAAGATGTCGGCGCTGGCCGCGGAAAAAGGCTTTGGCAAGGCTACGGTTACTTTTCGGCTGAAGGATTGGGGGATCTCGCGGCAGCGCTATTGGGGCACGCCGATTCCGATGGTGTATTGCGATAGGGACGGCGTGGTGCCGTTGGCGGAAAAAGATTTGCCGGTAATTTTGCCGGAGAACGTGCCGATTACGCTTGCGGGCGGATCGCCGTTGATGAATGTGCCTTCATTTCTGAACACGACTTGCCCAAAATGTGGCGGGCCGGCGCGGCGCGAGACCGACACCATGGATACGTTCGTCGATTCGTCGTGGTACTTCTATCGCTACGCCGACGCGCACAATGCGACGGCTCCGTTTGATTCCGCGAACATCGCTTACTGGTTTCCGATCGATCAATACATTGGCGGGGTGGAACATGCCATTCTCCACCTTATCTATTCGCGTTTCTGGACGAAGTTCATGCGCGATATGGGACTGGTGAAGAACGACGAGCCGGTCGCGCGCTTGTTCACGCAGGGAATGGTGATTAAAGACGGCGCGAAGATGTCGAAGAACCTGGGGAATGTGGTGTCGCCGGATGAGATGGTTGAGCGCTACGGGGCGGATGCGGCGCGTTTGTACAGCTTGTTCGCCGCGCCTCCGGACCGCGATCTGGACTGGCAGGATACGGGGATCGAAGGGATTCAGCGGTTTCTGGGGAGGGTGTATCGGTTCTACGAGAATTATGCGAAGCCGCAGGACCCCGATTGGCGCGCTCCTTTGTCCGCGCCTCTGACCGGCTCGGCGCGGCGACTTCAGCGCAAGCTTCACCAGACCATAAAGCGTGTGACCGACGACTTCCAGGGACGCTGGCACTTCAACACCTGCATCTCGGCCATTATGGAACTACTGAACGACGCCAACCGTAGGATGTTAGGCAGTGACGATACTCAAAACCCTGTGACCGGAACGCTCGCCAAAGGGGATGAGATTCCACTAACGCTGCTGGCCGAAGTGCAGCGCAATATCGCGCTACTGCTGGCACCCATGGCTCCTTATCTGGCGCACGAATTATGGGAGATGACTGGCGAGACCAGTAATCTGCTGAAGGCTCCGTGGCCGAAGTACGATGCGGTGCTGGCGGCTGAGGATGAGATCGAAATCCCTGTGCAGGTCAACGGGAAGCTGCGCAGCGTGGTGGTGGTGCCGGCAAGCGCCACTAACGATCTGGTTGAACAAGCTGCGCTTGCGGATGCTAAGGTGCAGACGGCGATTGCGGGCAAGCAGATCGTGAAGAAGATCGTGGTACCGGGAAAGCTGGTTAATATCGTGGTGCGATGACGGAGCTTCGGGCTCCGAGCTACGGGCTTCGAGCAAACGCTTCGAAGCAAAATGCTCGGGTTGCTCGCGGCTCGTGGCTCGAGGCTCGTGGCTATTTCGCCCATTTGCAACTCCGCCGAGGTGATGTTGGGCTCATTCCTCTCGGCCAGTAGCTCGCGTTTAGACCCTTGCTGACCTTATTCCTACAACTCCCTTGCGGGTTTCATTGTAGGCCGATCTTGCTCGGGCTCCG
>Ga0181515_1107386_pt1 | contig 12505 bp, 20 predicted proteins | sample PEATcosm2014_Bin_11_FD_127748 | JGI IMG/M metagenome (GOLD analysis project Ga0181515, IMG submission 127748) | Metatranscriptome of peatland microbial communities from MTU Mesocosm Facility, Houghton, MI, USA - PEATcosm2014_Bin23_30_metaT... | ecosystem: Environmental > Terrestrial > Soil >... | reverse complement strand
GCCCAAGTAAACGCGGGCTTTTCCTTTGCTTTTCGTCCAGAAGCGCTCAACGCCGTTTCTTGACATCCAGGGCCAAGTGGGGGCAAAATTGGGGGCATCTGTCCTTCTTAGAGACGGAGATGCCCCCAAATGGCCCTAGCCGATGTCGTTGTCAGAAACGCCAAATCTATTGGGAAGACTTTCAGGCTCTTCGATGAGCGCGGCCTGTACTTGGAAGTGTCCCCGAACGGTGGCAAGTGGTGGCGATTTAAATATCGCTTCGACGGCAAAGAAAAGAGGCTAGCCCTCGGTGTCTATCCGGATGTCAAACTGAAGGACGCCCGGGACCGCCGCGATGCAGCTCGCAAGCTGCTGGCTGAGGGTGTCGACCCAAGCGAAAGCCGCAAGGCACAAAAGTTGGCCCGCGCCGACAGTGCAGCAAACAGTTTTGAGGTCGTGGCGCGGGAGTGGTTCTCCAAATATTTCGCGACTTGGGCCAAAAACCACGGCGACCGCATCATTCGGCGCTTCGAGCACGATATCTTCCCATGGATCGGTGGGCGTCCGATTGCTGAAATAACTGCACCCGAGATGCTGACTGTTGTGCGTCGAATCGAGAGCCGGGGCGCATTGGAAACCGCACATCGCGCATTGAGCAATTGTGGGCAGGTATTCCGCTATGCTGTCGCCACCGGACGCGCCGCGCAGGACCCGTCGCGCGATCTTCGCGGTGCACTCCCCCCGGTGAAGAGCGAGCACTTGGCGGCAACGACAGATCCAAAACAGGTTGCAGACATCCTGCGAGCTATGGATGGCTACGAAGGCACGCTTACGGTGCGCTGCGCCCTGCGCCTTGCACCATTGGTATTCGTACGCCCTGGCGAATTGCGCAAGGCTGAATGGGCAGACATCAACCTGGACGCGTCAGAATGGCGCTACACCGTGACCAAGACCAACACGCCGCATATTGTTCCCCTTTCTCGGCAAGCCGTGGACATCCTGCGCGAACTGCACCCTTTAACAGGGCGTGGGCGCTTTGTCTTTCCGGGGGCACGAAGCAACGGGCGACCGATGAGCGATAACGCGATTCTTGCCGCCATGCGACGCATGGGCATCGACAAAGATGAAATGTGCGGTCACGGATTCCGGGCGGTGGCACGGACGATTCTTGACGAAGTGCTCGGCGTCAGACCCGACTACATCGAACACCAACTCGCCCATGCCGTGCGCGACCCGAACGGGCGAGCTTACAATCGCACGGCGCACCTGCCCGAGCGCAGGAAGATGATGCAGCAGTGGGCGGATTATCTGGGCAAGCTGAAGTCCGAGGTGGAGGTCATTCCGATACGCCAAGGTGCCTAGCCCATCGCGCGGCAGACAGAATTGAACAGCTCGAAGCTCGGGTCACCGCCGTACACCGCCTTGAGCGTCGACGAGCCCACGGGCAACTTCTGACGAAGGCACCACCGAAAGGTTCTTCGACTACGTCCTAAAGAAGACAATCAAGGGCTGACCCGCCGAAGCTGGGTATTCTTCGCTGAGCCGGTTGCAAGGATACCCGGTGGACGCCTTGAAGATTGATCGTACCTTCATTTCTAAGATGGACACGGACGGCGAAACTAGTGAGATCGTGCGCATCATCATTGCCGAGTGCTGCGAGCCTCGTCCATAGTATGTACGACCATCAGTAGTGGTCGTGTAGGTTCTCCGGTTCTCCCAACATCTGAAACATGCGAGCTAGGCCAAATCCAACCGTGGTCGGGGCAACAATAAATCGGGGACGCCTGAACGCATCGGGCATGGCAGGTTCCTGACTTGCCAGCGCACGGATGGTTTGGCTGATACGGCAAACTCAGTAACGAGTGAGGAGTCAAAAATACCTACGCTGGCATCGGTCGCCGTCGAATACTTTCGAGCCGCCCGGTAATACTCTGCAAGCGATTCATCCGTGAGCCGCCCCTCAAATCGGAGCAGCAGGATTTTCTTTGCTGGGTCGAACTCAAATCGGAATCCCATTTGGACAGCACTCCTGCCTTGCGTCCTTCCGGCTAATCCCATTCCATACAGTTGCCCTACCTTGCACGTCGGCACGATGACCGCCTCAAGCAGGAGCGGCAAATGCACCTGTCGTCAAGCACACCGGGGCGCGCCCCGTATGAGCACAGTTACGGAAGACGAACCGCCCGTCCTTGTATATGCGATCATCGGTCTGAACTCGATGCCTACCATGCAATGCGGGCAGCGGATGATCAAGGTTGTGTCGGTCAGAGTTGGCATCGGGCGCTCCTGCACCGGAGCAGTACAGAAAAGCACGCAAGATTCCAGACGCCATGCCGAGTGATCCCGCTGAAAACCATAAGGATCGTTGGGTTCCACACGGGTATCGAACCGAAACCTACATCGAGATTCCGGCAGGCGGGCAGATCATATTGACTTTGAAGCCTACGTAAGTAGGTGGAAAACCCGGCTCGGGTTGCGATTGACAATCGCTGTCCGAGGCGACATTATTTGCCTACAAGTTCCCCGGAAGTCTGTTCCCGAGCCCGGAGGTAGGCACCCTGACTGCAATGAGCCGTTGCTGCGACGATCCGAAGTGCATGTGGCTATCAGCGGAGATGTGCGAGCGCACGGTGGGAGCCGCATGATCCTCGTGGTGATCTAGCGTGCTCACTGGGCTGACATTGGTGCTGTTCCTGTGCCGAAAGGCGTACCCAGTGGTGCCGATTCGCACCGGAGCCGACCTGCGGCCTAACCTTAATTCGACATCATTGCCCGCGAATCAGGGACGGTCAGGCAAGATTGCGCTTCATCAGCGGCTCAATCTCGTGATTGATTTCAAATTTCACAGGCGTGCCACAGGACTGGCAAGGCGTTTCGGGTAACCCACCGTTCAAATTCATCGCTTCCAGTCTGTTGGGACGCAGGCATTTGGGACACGTAATTATCAGATATCCCGCGTTGTCTCTCGGCACGAAAAGTGGGCAATCTCACTCTTCTTATTACTCTCCGAGCGGATCGGAGAAGCAGCCAAAAGTTTCGCCACTTCGCCGCAAAGTTCCTTGAGAGTGTAGTGTCCCTTTTGCAAGAAAGCGCCCGCCACAATCCCGGGATTTCCGCTTATGATGTACTCTCCGCTAACAGCGATGGTTGCGATGTGCGGAAACCGCTCTCGTACTACCGCCAGAAGGAGGTGCGATTCTGGGCGAAGGACACGAGAGCGCTCCGTGTGGTGGGACTTCTGTGGCCAAAAGAGATGTTCGTTGCCACCCTTGGCGAACACGTGCATGACCCCTACCGGCATGCGATGCGCTATTTCGGGCTGCTGGCGCCCCGATCTAAACGACGGATGCTTCCTGTCCTGTTTGCATTGCTAAAACAGGAGAAACGCTCCCGCCCAGCACGGTTAAGCTGGGCGGATTTGCGGGAGAGGGATTTCGGAGTAAATCCTCTCGTCGACAGGAGCGGTAAACTCATGCGTTGGACCGGTCGGCTGAGTCCAGTGCCGGGTAGAGCTCAGTGTAGATTCCCTCAACCTTTTCCTTTGACCTACACGTGTGTTTCTGGAGATTTTCCGCCTCAATAACCACGGACCCGCTCTCCATCCTGCAAATACGTGCCTCTTCATGAGCAGCGTTTGGGCCAAGCACGGGAAATCCGTAGTACAAGTATGACCAAACCCATAAGGGTTAGATCCCGTCCAACCGTTTCTCTTCTGAAGTGGATTTTTGATTTTCCTATAGATCAAGAAATTGCGCGAATCTGGTGTGGACATGCAGGTTAAATGAACTCTCGAATTTTGCGGAGCGCACTGTCTCTCTTCGGCCCGATAGGTCTAACAGTCGCAACTTCCACATCTTCTGCTCCTGGACACGGCGCTTTATGCGAACACGGCCTGCATGCTCTGCTGGATCACTTCAGGCGAAAAACGAGGCTTACGGTTACCCGAAAATTGTCTTGGGGCTGCACTGCGCCGACAGAATCAAAAAACGTAGTGCGCAGATAATCTCCGTTGACGCGGACTGCGAATGGCCCCGAGACAGAGTGCTCGACTCCTCCCCCCACCGCATATGAGAACCGTGCCTGCCATCCATGGTATTCGGTATCGCTCGCTGGCACTGCGCCGTCAACTAGACCCACACCGGCCAGTACGTGAACGAACGTCCGGGTACTTCCGTGGTCAACCGGGTAGAACACTGGACCACTGTGAATGCTCAACAGATAGCCATCGTGTTTGGTGCCAAGGACATTGGGAGTGCGGACATAGTTGGAGTCTACCATCGCCCCCCAGCGCGGGTTTAAGTCGACGCGCCCGCTAACATCCAAGCCGTTGAGGTTCACATGCCCTGCGGCGGGAATCGCCATTGTGAGGTAGGTGTAGCCGACACTCACATCGTAGTCCACGCCAACGGCTGCTGGGGACGCTCCCGTTTCCTGCCGACTTTGCGCCAGAGCGGGCGCGACCAGCACGAACACGAAAAAAGAAACTTTCCCTATGGCCCTTATGGTGTTTCTCATTACGTCCTTTCTGATTGCAGTGCGGGTTCGAGGCAAGATTTTCGTGGCACACTTCCCTTGCTCACGCAAGCTGGCCAGTGGCGGCCAATCGCTCGAACACCTCGATGACCGTCGGGTCAAATTGGGTTTCCGATTTCTGCTTGTCGCTTGGGAAAGCCTTTTCTGTAGGGTCGATCAGAAACGATCGCGTCATAGCAATCTGCAACTGCAAGAATGCGCGCATGCAAAACTGATATTCTCCCCCGCCAGACCTGCTGGGTAACTGGAACCATCGAACTATTCGTGATGTTGGGCAACCATGGGCAGAGCTTCGGAAACATGGGATGGGTTCGAGGATACGAACTCCAATTTTCACATGGTCCCGCATGATCTGCATTTCCTCCGCGTCGAGCCTGCCGAGCTTATCTGACCAATGGTTCGTCATCCACCAAGAGAACTCGGACTTCGTTGCAACTGCCGATCTCCAAACTAGTGCTCTGATTCACTCTGGACCTTCCCTTAGCCAGGTTGCTTTTTTCAGTGGCAATCGCAGAGAAAATGTAGTTCGCTTTCCTATCGAACCAGAATCTTCCCGTGCTTCTGAAAACAATGTTATGACAGATGGTTACCCCTGTGCCCGGTATCCAAGTAGTGCCCCACAATCCGGCAAGTATCTGTGCCGGCATTGCGGCTGGCGCTGGTCACCGCGCGGGAGCGGCTCCCCGGATTCTCCGGCAGCCTGCGTGCACTTCCAGGAAGGCTTTAAGCGCCTCCCGATCCTCGGGGAGCATCCTGATGAACCTTATCCCATTTCCCACTTGGGGATCGCAGGTAACCACGGTGGCGGCGATCAAGACGGTAGTTTCGATGGAAAGCTGCAGATCCAAATTAGTCCCGATTGGGAATGGGAAAATTGTCTCGATGTAGCAGCCGCCCAAGCTCAGATCGGCGGTATCGCCACGAATCCGCCTGCCGCCCGCGTCAGTCTGTATTTCGACCGGCACACTCACTTTCATGCGTGCGTATTCGCGACGGTCATTCCGGTCGCTGTTGCCCATGGTCTGTGGCCTTCTTTGCGGAGTGCACATCCACGCCTCTGATCGGTTTGCACGCCGAAGACCAAACTCGATCATGAGGCCCAACTCCCTGACTGCGTCCAACTTACCGGAATTTGGCATCTGTGCAGAACAGAGGTGCTGTATTAAATTCTGGACTAGTGTCTGCCGTACGGACACTTGGCATAGAAGAAAGGAGGCGAGTTCTTCGAGAACGGAGCGGCTGCCTTTCAGGCTCGGGAGCGTCCCCACCGCCAGGTGGAGGAGAAGCAGAGACGGATTGAGTTCTTGGAGAAGAAGGTGCAGACCAAGAACGGAGTCCTGGCTGAGTTGATGGCGGAGCACGACGCGCTAATAAAAACACTTGGGGAACTCTAACCGGCAACTGGGTGCCGCATGACGTCTGGTCGGAGAAGGCCGAAATCGGCGTCGGGCAATTCATTCATTTGGTGCCACCTCGTGGATGTTGTGCTTGCACAACCGCTTGATCGTATTGAATATGCAAGGCCTTCAAATCTGCTCTTCCGGCCGGATTTTGTCTGAATTTCAGACAACGTAACACAATCAGTCACGAAAGCATGACGACATCTCGGCACTGTCTTAGATTAAGACATTACTAACACGTCACGTCTGAAGACGGCCTCTTGCCAGTCTTTGAAGGACTCAAAGTACCTGTGGTCGTCTGCGGTCATACCCACATGCAATTTGACCGAAAAGTCGGAAGGATTCAAGTTTTGAATGCTGGCAGTGTGGGAATGCCGTTTTGGGGAACCCGGTGCCGATTGGCTCTTACTTGGACCCGACGTTCAGCTTCGGCATACGCCATCGACACTAACGCGGATGTCGGGATTATAAGGAGAAATAAACGTGTCGCTTTCGACTCGCGATAATTGATCTTGGCATTTTGCGGGTTCCGCAGCCCAGAGGATTAGGGCAATGAAATAACCAAGTCCGGTTCCTATAAGCGTGGCTTCCAGCATGTACTCTTGGACGGCAGCCTCTCAAGAACATCATCAGCAGAAAACTGTTTTTCAACTTTCGAGAAACACGGGCTGTTAGGTCTCGCAGCGATTTTTCCCCAGAAGCCGAACACTGAAGTGTTACAGAAGATCTGCTCTTCCGGCCGGATTTTGTCTGAATGTCAGACAACTAACACAATCAGTCACGAAGCATGACGATATCTCGGCACTGTCTTAGATTAAGACATTACCATAACCTCGGTTGTTAATAGCGGCGATCCCAAAACGATGCTATAAGAGCTGAAAAATGGCCTAATCGTAATTCAGTCCGCATTCGAGAGTGTTGTATGCAGTCGCCTTTGCTCGGGAACGAAGCCGGCAGGGTGGAAGCCCTCCGGAGTTATCGGATACTGGATACGCCTGCGGAAGAGCGGTTCAACGACCTTGCTCGGCTGGCCGCCTATGTGTGTGGCACACCCATTGGACTGATCGGTCTCATCGACAGCAGCCGGGAGTGGTTCAAATCAAAAGTCGGGTGGGATGTAAGTGAAATCCCGCGGGAAGTCTCCTTCGGCACCTGCGCTATCCAGCAACACGATGTACTCATAGTTTCTGACACCCTGCAAGACAAACGTTTCGCCAGGAATCAGCTGGCCACGCGGGCGGGAGTCCGTTTCTATGCCGGGGCCCCCCTGCTGACGCCCGACAGGTACGCGCTGGGGACACTGTGCGTGATGGACCATGTCCCGTGCGCTTTGACCGACGGACAGGGGCGCATACTGGGGACCTTGGCGCGGCAGGTGATGGCGCATCTGGAAGATCAGCGCAACTTGGGATCGAATTCCGGGACGGAGGTGCATGAGCTTTACCGGCGGTTCTTCGAATCGAGCGTGATGGGATTTTACCGTACTACTCTGGACGGCCAGGTGCTCGACTGCAATCCGGCGTTTGTGCGGATCATGGGTTATGCGTCGCGGGAGGAGCTGCTGGCCTGCCATGCCTCGGAATTCTACTTTTCTCCCACCGACCGACAAGACTTCCTTGAACAATGCCGGAGTCTCGGCTCCCTGACCAATTTCGAGTTATGCTTGCGGCGCAAGGACGGCAGTGCGGTGTGGGTGCTGGAGAACGTCGAGCCAGTGCTGGGGCCCGACGGGACACCAGCCATGATCGAAGGCACACTGGTAGACATCTCGCAGCAGAAGTTCGCTGAGGCGGCACACAATCAAGCGCAACGGGCGCTGCAAGACTCCGAGACTCGCTACCGGCGGCTCTTTGAAACCGCCAAAGATGGAATATTAATTCTCGATTTCAAGACGGGGCAGATCGCCGACGTAAACCCATTCCTGATTGAGATGTTGGGCTATACGCACGGCGAGTTCGTGGGGAAGAAATTCTGGGAAATCGGCCCTTTTAAGGACATTTCCGCCTCCCGGTCCGCTTTCAGTGAGCTCCAAACGAAGGGGGTTATCCGCTACGAGAATTTGCCGCTTGAAACCAAAGACGGGCGGCGAATTAACGTAGAGTTTGTCAGCAACGTCTACCCGGTTGATGGAAACCAGGTGGTTCAGTGCAATATCCGTGACATCACCGAGCGCGTACGGGCCGAAGCAGCGCTCAAGATATCGGAAACTCACCACCGATCGGTCTTCGAAGGCGCGGTCCACGGCATCTACCGGGGTACCTTGGAGGGTCGCTTCCTGGAGGTGAATCCTGCCCTGGTGGCCATGCTGGGTTACAACTCAGCGGAAGAGGTTCTGAAACTGAGATTGTTCCAGGATGTTTTCGCCGAACCGGAAGAAGGGCTGCGTCTAATGCACAAGTGGCAGCTGACAGGGGAGATTGAAGAAGAAGTGCAGTGGAAGCGGCGGGATCAGCGTTTGATCACGGTGCGGCTGAGCGACCGGGTCTTACGCACCGAGAACCAGAGGGCCGCTCGGCTTGAGGTGATCGCCGAGGACGTTACCGAACGGCGGGCGCTGGAAGAGCAGTTGCGTCAGGTGCTGAAGCTCGAAGCTGTAGGGCAATTGGCTGGCGGGATGGCCCACGAGTTCAACAATTATCTTGGAATCGTCCTGGGATACAGCGGATTGTTGCTAGAAGAAGCCGGTACAACTGAAGGCCTGCGCCGGAACGTGGCTGAGATCAAGGCGGCTACTCAGAGGGCCGCTTCACTGACGCGACAACTGCTGGCCCTCAGCCGGCGGCAGGTGCTTCAGCCAAAAGTTCTGGACGTCAATGCCGTGGTGTGGGAGACCCACAAGCTCCTGCGCCGCCTCATTCCCGGGAACATCGACCTGGTTCCGGTTCTGGAGCCGAACCTGTCACCGGTCACAGTGGATACTGCGCAGATCCAGCAAATCCTCATCAACCTGGTGGTGAACGCTCGCGACGCCATGCCGCAGGGCGGCAAAGTGGTGATTGAAACAGCCAACGTGGAACTGGATGAGGAATACGCCGGCCGCCACATCGAGGTGCAGCCCGGACGCTACGTGATGCTGGCGGTGAGCGACAACGGCTCTGGCATAGATGAACAAACCCAGTCCCGAATCTTCGAGCCTTTCTTTACCACCAAACAGGAGGGCAAAGGGACGGGACTGGGGCTGTCGACGGTTTACGGCATCGTACGGCAGAGCGGGGGACACATCACCGTTGAGAGCGCCTTGCGAGAGGGCACCAGGTTCCGCATTTACCTGCCTCCGACGGCAGTGACCAAACTGAAGGCAGAAGATGAGACGCCACCGCTGCAAACCGAGGTGCTCGCCGGCACCGAAACGGTGCTAGTGGTCGAAGACGAACCGGCCCTGCGCAGATTGATTTCCGTGTCTTTGGAGACACGCGGCTACACCGTACTTGCGGCGGAGGACGGCACTGAGGCGATCCGGATTTTGGAGAACAATCCCGGCGAGATTGACCTCGTGATCAGCGATATCATGATGCCTAAGCTGAACGGACTGGAGTTAAGGAAAAAAACAATCTTGCTGCGGCCAGAGATTCGGTTCTTGTTCATCTCTGGCTACGCGGAAGACACAATCGGCCGGACAGCGCACCTCCCCCAAAACGCTGGCTACCTGGAAAAGCCATTTCTTCCAATTGAATTGGCGCACAAGATCCGCGCACTGTTGAACGAGAGTACTGCTGGAAGAGGCAGTACCGGGAAGACCGCATAGAGAACTCGGCTCTTGAGTGCTTCATGGGATTCCTCTTGCGAAATCCGAATGTCACAAATGGTGCGCTTGATACGCGACGCGGAGATAGCTCGCCGCCTTGTGTTTAGGAATCTCCTTGCTAGCCCGTGATTCCGTCCGTGAACGGGCTACACGCCTTTACACCAACAACGGGGTCATTAGCGTAAAGCATGATTTCGCCAACTATGCGTTTAGTGCCCTGATGGGTTTCCGTTGTGCCTTCTGATGGGTCTTCACCTTATATCTCTGTCTGCTTGTTGCTCTGTGTTCGGGGAGCCGGGCGGTGACCTGCTTGCGAACCGTTCGTCACTCTCACAACCTTGCAGTCCGTCGGAATCTCGAAGAGTGCAGCGTTCCAGAATCGCGGACACGGCAGCGCATTCTCACAACGAAGCCCGCGGAGCTGTATGATTTTGCAGACTGACGCCGAAGAGCACGAGGATAAGAACGAACCACCAGAGCACAGAGGAGCGTAACACCGCTGAGTAAGTTGGTCCACTTCCGCCAAACCGCTTTGATGATGCACGGCGCCGCTTCCTGGCTGTCATGGCCCAGTGGCAGCGAAATCTTGCTCACCCTGTAACAGCGAAAGCCGCGAAGCCTCGTAAGCATACAACCGCTACCAATTCGACACCCGATGATTAAAGCTGGAGGCCGCTCCAAGCCCATTCATCAACGCGCCCCCAACCAGGAATGCACGCCCCACGTTGTCATGATGTCTCCGGTGCAACATATAAGCGGTGGCGACCTCAGCGCCGAACAACGCCGCGGTAGCTGCAACCTGAACCGGAGTCGTATGCACAAACGGACGTGCCATTGGATTGTATTCTTCGCCGCCACCGTCTATGTTCCGGCGCGTTATATAGCTGTCGCTAGCCTTTGCGGCTCCGTCAAGCGCGACCAGCGCTATTGTGCCCCGCGTCCAGAAGCGTGAAGCGGCCAGATCTTCGCGGGTTACGTAAGGATGCACCGCAAAAGCGTAATGCGCCTCTTGAGCGCGCAGGGTGGCAGCCATCACCGCCAGCATCACAATCACCATGAGCATTTTCATTGCAAGAGCGGGTCGCGCACGCCGATCCGCGAAACTGGGAATGCTCTTGGGGATGGCTCGCATCACGATGGCGTGGCTCCCCCGCTGCACGAAGATGTTCACGCGAAAACGACACTGGACTGGAAGGCTGTATGATATGTTGCAGGATCCCTGTTCCTGCAGCGTCGCTACAGCCTGTCTGTTGCTGCCAATGGGTTCGTCAGATATGCGACGAGTGTCTTCATAGGCTAGCACCGGTAGCCCGGGGATTTTCACCGGAACCAACTGGCCGCTTACCTCGACGTGCGGTACGCTCCCTGGCGAAAACATTAGGTCACTCATCCGGTTACCACTCACGACCTTTGATCCGACGCATCTCGGTCGGAATCGCCTCCGGCTGTTCCGACCCACTTGTTGGATTGATTGCTGATTCATGCCGTCCAACTATTGTCCTGCAACTTTCTGCTGGTAGCGAGCAACATCCTGTGAAGCTCGTCTCCGATTTTACGGTCCTTCAAAGCTGTCCGCGTCATCGGCCTTTGCCTTGAGAAGCGCGGCGTTTACCAGCCGGACTAAGTTTTCACCGCTCCTGGTAAGGTCGAGTTTCGATTTCTCGATATACGCCATCGCGCCTGCTTCCTTCAGTTTGTCAGCGTTACTCTGGGGGAGACTGCTAACCACGATCACCGGAATGCGGGTTGTCGCCGGGTCTTGCCGGAGAGTTTGCAGCACGTGTTCGCCTCCCAACTTGGGCAACAGCATGTCCAGAATGATGAGGTCGGGCTGACTCTCCCGAGCTAGCCGTAGAGCCTCTTCTCCGTCGCTGGCCTCCACGACACTGAAACCGACTTCCGTCAGGATGTGCCTGCTTGCCATCCTCAGGTATCTGCTGTCGTCGACCAGAAGAAGCTTTGCCGTCATGGGTTACCTCCGAATCGTTGGCCTTCCTGCCGCTCGCGAGAATGGCCGTTCACATGAGCGCCGTCAGATATCTTGATACCCGAGACGCAGCACGGGCAGCGTTCTGACCGGGACGGTCTCCTATTAGTACCACGTGAATATTTGCCTGAATCGCGATTTCCGGGAGCGAGGCAGAAATCAGTTTTAAGTCCGATTCTGATTCCAAGAGGACCCGGAAACCTACTAACCGCAAGGGGTCGCTTTCGACGAGGGCAATACGAAGCATCGGCTTCGTGGTTGTCGAGGTTTTCATAGGAGTCATTTGTGTTCGCAGTTTTATGTCGCAATCTGCGGGCCTTCTGACGCGCGCGACAGATACTTTAGTGCTCGTGTGTAAGACTGGATGCTTTAGCTATGTAGGCTTGCGCATTTCCGGGCAAGAAGCTGAGGATGTTGCGCTGTAGTAGGCGGGCCGCACTGGCGCGGCATTCTGAGTTGCGCCCCTTTGTAGTACAGCCGAACTGGATAGTCAGCCGCAAATGTCTGGATTTCATACGTATTTCCAGCAATTGGTCAGTAAGGTCAGTAATCATGTCGGCTCCTCGTCATGGTTCCCGAGGATGGACACCTCGTTCTGATGTCCGCTCACCGGATTAGCGGCAGCCGTGCAAGCAGCGCAGCACGACCTCTGTTTCAGCCTTTTGCGCGTAAGACTCCCCAAGACCGTTCGGTACGCACCCTCTCTCCCAAACGGAGGTAACCGGAAAGTGATCACGATCACACGGGGCGGAAAAGGCAGCGGGTATGCTCGCCGTGATGTACACGATCAACAAAGACGCGAGCGGCGTAATCCTCGTCTGCCTTGACTGCCCACATACTGAGCGCGTCAACGAGTTCGAT
>Ga0181515_1234436_pt1 | contig 12825 bp, 9 predicted proteins | sample PEATcosm2014_Bin_11_FD_127748 | JGI IMG/M metagenome (GOLD analysis project Ga0181515, IMG submission 127748) | Metatranscriptome of peatland microbial communities from MTU Mesocosm Facility, Houghton, MI, USA - PEATcosm2014_Bin23_30_metaT... | ecosystem: Environmental > Terrestrial > Soil >... | reverse complement strand
GAGGCGGAGGTGCGCAAACTGGTGGAAGATCTCAAACTGGACGGCGTAAATTTCACCGGCGTCGCTTCTCGCAGGGAGATCGGGAAGTACTACGATCGGGCGGATATTTTCGTTAATGCGTCATGGCTCGACAACATGCCGGTTTCGATTATTGAAGCGTTCGCAGCGGGCACGCCGGTGGTGACGACCTCGCCCGAGTGCATGCCATACCTGGTGCAACACGAGCGCACCGGGTTGCTCTCGCCCGTCGGAGACGAGAAAGCACTTGCCGCCAATGTGATCCGAGTGCTGCGCGATCGGGAACTCGCCCATCGCCTGGCGGAGAACGCTTACCGCGAATCGCAAAAGTACACATGGGAACTTGTGCGCCAACAGTGGTTGACGGTGTATCGGGGATTGATGGGGAAATGAAGAACAGAAGTCAGCGGGCGAGGGTGAATGAGCGGTAAGCGAGCCGAACGCCGCCCGTGGCCAGCGCTTATCGAGTAATCCCAACGCCCGATTCATGATGCTCGCCCTCGGGCGGATTGGCTACCGGGCCGGGTCCATCCTCAAGTTCGAGCTGAGACAGGCTGGCAAACCGGCCGAGCGGTGTGTGCAACTTCAGCCATAACTTGCCGCCGAGAAAGGCGGGATACATTCCGCGCATCGACGAGTGGCGCAAACTACGGCGGCGCTCGGCGGCGGGCAGCGATAGTTCGTAGCCATTTTCCTGCAAGGTGTCGCCCACGGTCGCTTCGATAGCGGCAATCTCGGTGTGCGTCAGGCGTTCCTTCCAGCGGCCGAGCGGATTAATTTTGCCTTTTGCGCCTTCTTCGCGAAACGAAGAGTTCGTTTCCGACAGGCGACCCAGGCCGGCACGCTGAATGCGATCGTAGTCCAGATCGTGATCGAGGAAGCCGCCGATTTTGCCGAGCGTTTCGTGTGGGTTGGTGATCAGGTCTTCGTAGCGGAGCTCGATGTAGTCGGCAGGGAACTTGCGACCATGGACGCGGCCCTGGCGGACCATCCACTCCCAGTATAAAGCGGTCGCAACCAGGCTCCTGGTTTCGCTGCAATCCCAGGGCAGGGGACTGAAGCCGCCCATTTTTTTGAGCGACAGAGCGATATCGCGCCCGTCGCGGATAATATGCAGAAAAAGCGCGTTGGGAATGCTCGCCTTCAGCCGCTCCATGTGAAGAACATTGTCGGGATTGTACGCGGCCCACCGCGGGACTCCCTGACTCTCGGCGACCGCATCCATGACCACGCGGATGATATCCCCGCCGTTGTGGCATTGGTTCAGGATGCGCGAAGACAACTGATTTTCATCCAAGCCAGTGCGGCGAAAACCTTCACTGCGCAGCCAGGTTCGGAGGAGCTTTTCGCGATTTCTGCGGCGCTCCATCGAACCATACCGCGGGATCAGCGTCTCATAGACAGGCAGGGAACCGCGGTAAATTGCAAAATCGCCCGCGGAGAGCAGCATGTCATAGAGGAGATTTGTTCCCGAACGGTGACAGCCGATCACGAAGACAGGACTGCGTTTGCGGTCGCTTGGATTCTCGATAGCCAACAATCAGAAGTTTACCATCATGCCAGTCGGGAAAGTTACGGGGTGATGAAAGTCGCCAAGTTACGAGAGTTACCTTGCAGCTCGACTCGGGCGAGCGCCGCGTCGATGAACGAATGAAGCCTGGTGCTCAGACTTTTTATCTTCAAACCCTCGATCCTCAAACCCTGGGCCCAGGTCCTCCGGGCAGCGTATTGGCCGACTGCGCGCCGATTTCGGAAGCACCGTCATACTTCCCCGTCAGGTCATACCAGCGGACGCGCAACATCTCTTGAAACATGCGCGCCCCATCCGCCAGCGGATGAATCCGTGTTCCGCCGCAGTGTCCCCAAAGCACTGGTACTTCCTGCACGCGGAACCCAAACTTGCGCGCCAGGAAAAGAATCTCCGGATCGAAGCCCCAGCGCTCGATGCGCTGCAGCGGCAGAATCGTTTGTGCGGCCCGGCGGGTGAAAGCCTTGAAGCCGCATTGTGTGTCTTTGAATCGCAGCCCCAGAATGATCCGCAGCAATCCATTGAAGATTCTTCCAAAGAGCTGTCGATGCAGCGATTGCCGCTGGGTCTGCAACTCCGTCCGCAACCAGCGCGAGCCAATGGCGATGTCCGCCCCCGCCGCCAACGCCTGCAATAACTTCGGCAGCTCTTCGATGGGCGAAGACAAATCCGCGTCGCTGAACGCCACCACCTCACCCCGAGCATTCAGGACGCCGTGTCGCACACTATAGCCCTTGCCCCGGTTGCCGGGATTCTCCAACAACCGTACTGCCGGATCTTTTTCCGCAAACTCGCGTACGATCTCCGCTGTGTTGTCGCGCGACCCATCGTTCACCACGATCACTTCCGCATCCCATCTCTGCTGGCGCACGAATCCCAGCACCTTCTCCAAGGTTGCTCCCAGGCGTTCGCCTTCGTTGTAAGCGGGGATGACGATGCTGTACTGAATATTCTTCAATCTGGATTTGCCGATTTTACACTCATCCCCCTGCTCGCGACATGCGAGGTTGGTATGTACTGACCGCCGCTTTTGAGTCAAAATAGAGATTCGCGAGGAAGCCAGTTCCAGAAAAGAGCAACGACCCCCGATTTTTCCGGAGAAATCATCAGCATGAGCGAAACGACGCAGATAGAGGACACGCCGAAGAACTGCTCGCGGTACGCCTGGGCGCTGATTGCGGTGGGAGCGCTGTTGCGGGTCGTCTCGTTCTTTTTTTCGAACAATAGCGGCGGGGACGCGGGCGCGCATGTCGAACTGACCGCCATTTGGCTGCAGCATCCCACCGTAAAATTTGTCTTTGCTGTTTACCCGCCGGGTCATTTCTGGTTGATCGGGTTGTCAACGCTGATGGTGCATGATGTGCTTACGGCCGGGCGGTTGTTGAGCCTGGTCCTGGGAATCGCTTCGTTGATTCTCGTCTGGAAGACGGCGCGCCTGCTGTACGGCATGTGGGCCGGGCTGTTATCGCTGGGCGTATTCTCTCTGTACAGCTTGCATATTGGTTACAGCACCACCTCGTCGGCGGAAGTCAGCGCCGTGTTCTTTTGCTTAGCCGGAATATATTTCTTTTTTCGATATTTTCAGAGTGGCGCTGACAAGATCTGGCCTCTGGCGATCTCGGGCGCTTGCTTTTCGGTCGCGCAATCGATCCGCTATGAGCCTTGGGTCCTGTTCGCAGGTTTGTTCGTGATCCTGATCGTCCTTCTGCAGGTGCAACCCGTTCGGCGGCCATGGGGAGATTCGCTCCGGCCGGTACTCGTCTTCGGGATCACAGGAGGAATGTGGCCGGTGTTTATCCTGGCATATGCCTGGCAACGGTTCGGCAATCCCCTGTACCTGGTGCATTTGAACCAACTTGCGGCCATCACATTTATGGCGGCCAATCCGATATCGCGGATTCACCAACTGGCGCTTCCACCTTCAGTGTTGCTCTTAACTCTGTCGCCGTTGGCAGTGGTGGGCGCAGTTTGTGGCTTGGCAAAGTCGTTCTCATCCTCATTGCGCCTCCCCTGCGCCTTTGCGAGCCTTACGATATTCCTTGGCTTGTTTTACGCCTATGAGTTTTCGACAGGCGGGATGCTGGCGGTGGCGAGGTATACGCTGATTCCAGGTACGATGCTTGCCATCGTCTCTGGATACGGACTAGAGGAAATATGTGAGAAGCTGTTTCCGAACAGAATAGGTCTGGCGCACAGCGCCATCTTTGGTTTGCTTTTTCTGAATTTGGTCGCTGTGCTGGCGATGAGCGACCTGCCCAATCGCTATGCAGAGAAGTTTGCCTCTATATCCCCGCGTCTCCGGTATCAGGAAAGGATTCGATTGGTCGGAGAATACCTGCGCAGCCATATGAGGCCCGACGATGCCGTCGTCGTCGACAATTACAATGCCGAGTCGGATATAATCGCCATCGCTGCGGGACTTCCAATCATCCCGGGCAAGCGCGCCTACCTCCTAAGCAAGAAGTACACGATGAGCGTGGACGACTACATCAACGCTGAGCACCCTCGATTCCTCGTGTACGCTGAGAGAGGAACACTGCAGCATTCGTTCCAACTCCCGCCCGGATGCATGGGAATCGAGGAAATTCACGGAGTAAAGTTCCAATGTACCTATGCAGGCCCCACTTATCGAGTGTACGAGCTCAATTATCAGTGATTTCGGTCGTTTCACGGGACCCCCAGAGTGGCCGAATCGCCATAAAGGCGCAAGGTCCGCGTGAGCGGAATTGTCTACCGCACTCCTCGAGTCGCTTCCTGCACCACACCCACATCGGCCCCGGGATCGCGGCCATCGGTCGCTTAACCCTTGAATTTGCTGCTGGCGGCAAGGTGGTAGTCGCCGTCTGGGCGCTGATTGCGGTGGGAGCCCTGTTGCGAATCGTTTCGTTCTTCTTTTCGGCAAATTACGGCGGCGACGCTTGGGCGCGGCTGGCGCTGGTGGCGGCGTGGTTGAAGCATCCAGTGTTTAAGGTGGGGTATGGAGCGTATCCTCCGGGGCATATGTGGCTGATGGCATTGTTCGCGCTCATTTTTCATGACGTGGTATTTGGGGGCCGGTTTCTAAGCCTTGTAACGGGAATTGGCTCGTTGTACATGGTTTGGCGGCTGGCGCGAGATCTGTATGGAGAGCCGTCGGGCGTGCTGGCGCTCGCGATTTTTACCTTCTACAGCCTGCATATTGGCTACAGCACAACTTCGTCGGCCGAGGTCAGCTATTTGTTTTTTCTACTGGCGGGGCTGATGCTCTTCTTTGGCTACTTCCGCGATGAGTCGCGTCCGCTGGGGAGTTTGGCCTTGGGAGGACTGAGTCTTTCCGTCGCTGAGTCGATCCGGTTGGAGGCTTGGGCGATTTTCTTTGGGTTGGCGATTATTCTGGTTTTTTTTGAGTATCAGGATCATGCATCGCAGTCGGGATGGTTTTCTCGCTGGTTGAAGCCGGTGCTGACGCTGGGGCTAACGGCAGGAGCGTGGCCGATTTTTTCGATGGTGTACAGCGCGCTTGCGCTGCACGATCCAATGTGGGTGCTGAGTCAGCACAACGAGGCGCTCACCCTATGGTTCAAGGCTCATCCGGCGGCGCTGGGCTATCGATTAGCTTCGGGTCCGGGGGCACTGCTGCTCAGCTTGTCGCCGCTGGCGGTGGTGGCGGCACTGTATGGGTGGTGGAAGTCGTGGAGTTCACGGCTGCCGGCGGCGTTTGCGGCTTTGACGGCATTCTTCGCCATTGTTCAGAACTACGAGATCGCGACGGCGAATCTGCTCGCGATGGCGCGGTACACGATGACGCTGGGGGCAATGCTGGCCGTGATCGCGGGCTTTGGGTGCGAGCGCTTGTGCGCGAAGTTTCTGCCTGGGCGCTTGCGGCTGGCGTACGGGCTGGTGATCGCGTTCCTGGTGGCGAATCTGGGGATTGTGTTTTTTCTCAGCGAGCGTCCGAACAGGTTTTCGTCGAAGATGGCGTCGGTTTCGCCGCGTCTTCGGTACCCTTCGCATATTGTGGACGTGTCGAATTACCTGCGGGCTCACATGGCGGCCGAGGATGCGGTAGTGATCGATAACTACAACGGGGAATCGAATGTCGTGGGCCAGGCATCGGCTCTGCCTCTGAACCCAGGAAAGAGAGCCTTCCTTGCGAACACCAGCTACGACGAAACTGTTGACCAGTACATCACACGCGAGAGACCCCGATTCGTGGTGTACTCCGATCAGGGCACGCTGCGCCGCTGGCTGAATGTGCCATCAGGATGCGGAAACGCAAGAATCGAGGGTATGGACTACCAGTGCATGTTCGCGAGCAGCATCTACCGCGTCTATCAGCTCGCGGAGCCTGGCAAGAATTGATCTTTCCGGCTTAGCGCACGCCTCGGACCCCGGCCAATACGGCATCGACATCGGCTCCGGGATCGCGACCATCAGTCGCTTTACCCTTGAATTTGCTGTTGGCGGCAAGGTGGTAGTCGCCGTCCAGACCGCGGTTAAACTTCACGAATCCTATCGAATCCAATCCGCCCGCCATGAAGTTGCCGTCCGGCCAATCCGGCGGTTGACCGTGGATGGCGCTTCCTTCTGCCAGCACATTCCCCTGGAACACGCTGCCCGATTTCCAGCAAGCTTCGAGTCGGCTCTTGGGGCTCGCTCCCCTGAAAACAGCACAATTCTGCTCCGGTGATCCGCCCGATGGCCACAGGCCCCACATGCCAACATCAGCAATGGTGTTCGTCCACGTGATGTTGTGCAGCTGCGGAGTATCCGGATCCTTAGCCGGAGGACCCTTGATGACCATGAGGTTCCTTGGTTCTGACATGGAAAGGAAGGTGATGTGATCGATCGCGACATCGTGCATCACCGATTCTGCGGGGGACCCACCGATTGCGCCGTTCAGCTCGTTCAACGCCCCGTGGCAAGTCTTGCCGCACTCGGGATAGGCGATTCCCTCGGCCACGACGTCGTGAATGGAATAACTGTTACCCGGTGAGGGTTTCACCGTGGCCAGGACATTGGCCATTTGGAACACCTGGTTGACTTTCCGGATCCACACATAGCGGATCGTTATGTCGGTAACGGCGCAGTTCGGACAATTCGTGACCCCCGTTTGTCTGTTTGCCATGCTTTGTGGGGTCAGCAGGATCGCGGCCCCGACCTGACTGAAGCCGGGCCAGCAGTTCTCAAGGTAGTTGGCCTCGAACAATACACGGTGTGCGTTCTTGAGCTCGAACAGATTCTTCACGATCGGCGCCGGCTCGCGGTGATCGGGGGAGCTCCGGTTCCAAAACATCGGCTTGAATAGGTGGTTCCGGCGGATCTCGATATCTTCTGGAGTGGCCATCGCGCGGGCGCCTCCAAAGAGAATGTTTTCCCCGCTGGCTTCGAGATAGTTGTCGACAAACTTGATCGTGTGGGTTGGTTCGTCTCCGTTGCCACCGCCCACTGCCGTCGCATCGGTGCAGCTACCGGTTCCTGCCGGGCAATTAAAACCGCTGAAGTAAGAATGGATCACCGCGACATACGTCGAGCTCCAGAGAGCAAGACCGTGCCCCAGTTCCGTCCCATCGATTCCGTGGGCCCAGTTCCGGTCAAAGATGAGATGGTCAGCCCCGTTCGGAGTCAGCAGGCGTTCAATTTTCTTGTCCGATTCGGGGACCCACTCGATTCCAATGAAGCGATAGTGATCGCCAAACTCGAGGCCGTTTACGGGCTTGACCGAAATCGTGGCCATCAGTTTGGCAGGGCCTCCGGCCGGCTGAGCAAACGACGGCCTGCCCGGCAGGCTAGCGACCCCGGCCCATGCCGGCGAGATCCGCGTATCCTGCGGTGGGAGCTTGGAGTCGGGAGTGTCGGTTCGCACGGTGATGTAATGATGGTCGTCGCAATTCTTCCGCGGAAAGCTTTTCATCGAGTAAATCCCGCCCGCGGCCAGCAGCAGCGTATCTCCGCAATTGGCGCCATCCAGCGCTTCCGCCAGGTCCGAGTTTGCTCCCAAATGGATCGCTTTTCCGGGTGAGGGAGTACCATCGATCCCCGTGTAGTAACAGGTCTTCGGGAGTTCGGCGGGACCGTCCTTCTCGCCAAACTTTGCCACGTTGCCTTTATCGCAATAGGCGTTTTCACCCTCGGGCGGAAACGCCGCCACCGTAAACCGGGCTGACTCGGTAGCTTTCGCTTTGGTGCTTGCAGCAGACCGGTCCCACGCTGGCGTCAGCGAAGCGGCTGCGATCAACAGCGCCAGCAGAAAGCTCAAGCGGCGAGAGTTCGTGCCAGCCGGAGAGGCGGGTTCGGGGAAGATGTCAAGGTTGGACTGGGGAGAGTGGAAGAAAGCCAAGGATCCTCCTCGGGGGATACTGCGCTGGCCAACGGAATAAGGGTTGCTGGCTCGCTTTGAAGGAGGATTATACCGGGAAGGTAGCGGACTTGCCGGGAAAACGGAGAGCGGGTCGGTCCGATGAACCAACCCGCGGCCGTAGTTGCGTTACTCCACTCCCTGAATGGCGGCGTTCACGGCGACGATGTTGGCGCCGGGATCAGTGCCGCCACCGCCTTTTCCCAGGTAAGGGCTGTTCGGCAGGAGTTGATAGTTACCTCCGTTCCCGTTGTTGTAGTTTACGAAACCCACGTCCTTGACGGTGGCCGGGAAGAAGCTTCCATTGGGCCACTTATTGGATGGGAAAGCCGGAGGCGTGGCTGCCAGGACGTTATTGACAAATGTGTAGGTCTTGAAGCATGTGCTAATGACCGTCACGGGAACGTCGCTTCCCGCACAGCTATCGGTTCCTCCCGCACTCCAGACTGGGTACTGAGGAACGACCACTATGTTGGAGGAGAAGGTGAACGCGTACATTTCCGGATATGTCAGATCGTTCTTGACCGCCATCATGTGGTTTTGTAAATCCGGGAAGCCGGTCACATGCTGGATGCTGACGTTGTTCAGAGTGTGATTGGCCCAATTGTTCATTATCAGGAACAGGCCACCGTCACCCAGGTATTTCTTGGCATCGATGTCATCCACAACGATGTCATGGATGCTGTAGCGCTCGCCCGCTTGCCCGTCATAACCGTCCACCAGGACATTGGCTATGTTGATCCCACCCCCGGTGTGGCTGACAGTGTTGTAGCGAACGGTGATGTCCGTGGCTTCACATACGGGGCATTGGTTGCCCTGCTTGGTTTTTTTGTCGTAGGCGTTGCGGGGTGTGATCAGGATCGATTGCCCGTACTGCGTGAACCCGCCCCAAGAGTACTCAAGAATGTTGGCTTCTAACAGGATGCGTATTCCGTTCTTGATTTCAAACAGGTTCTTCACCACGAAGGGATCGCCGTGGTACCCGCCCACAAAGCCTTGTGAGCCCTGCTGCCATTGCGGGACCTTGTAGAAGTGGTTGTGGCGGATCGTAATGTCGGACGGCACGGTGGTTGACGCTCCGCTTCCGAAGAGAATGTTCTCGCCTGCCGCTTCCAGGAAGTTGTCCTCGATGTCCCAGGGGCCGCTTGTAAGATTGCCCATGCCGCCGGACATGGTGGAGGAATCCGTGCACGTTCCCCAATGCGACTCGCAGTGGAAATCGTTCAGGTAAGAATCGATGACTGCTACATAGGTGGTTCCGGCGAGGGCAACACCGCGACGGGTTTCGTCCTGCGCGGTTCCGTGGATCCAGCACCGGTCAATGACGATGTAACTAGCCGCGGAGGTTTGTTCCTTTGCCACTAGCGCTACGACGGGCTTCTGGTCCGCCGGTCGCGTAATCTCCAGCCCGAGGAGACGGTAGTGATTGGCTCCGCTTGCGAGAGTGATCGGGCTAGCTCCTGTCTTTGACTCTGAGGAAATCGTCGCCACCACGTCTTGCGGTTGCGGACAGTTGTAGGCCGGACGATTGGGCAGGGAAGCCACCCCAGCATAGCAAGGCGTAAGGCGCTGACCCTCGGCGGGCAAAGCGCTGTTGGGAGCACTGGTGCGAATCCAGATCCAGTGGCCGCTATCGCAATTCTGGGCCGGAAGTTCGAAGTTTCCAGTAAAGGTGGCGCCGGCCTGGAGTTGGATGGTGTCTCCACACTGGGCGCTGTTCAATGCCGATTGCAGATTGCCGCCGGCATTGACGCTAATGACGGATCCTGGGGCGGGCGTTTGCGCCATCGAAGTTTGAACGGTCGCGATCGGCAGTTGCGCCGGACCATCGTAGCCGTTGTTGGCAGCGACCGTGACGCCGAAATTGCCGCTGGCAGTCTTGTTGTTGGCATCCGTGACCAGGACCGTGAAGGTGAATGTCCCAGAGCTTGTAGGCAAGCCGCTAAAATTCCCGTTCGTATTCATCGCGGTTCCCGGTGGAACGGTGCCTGCGGAAATACTCCAACTGTAAGGCGAGGTTCCGCCGGTGGCGATGAATGCTTCACCATACTCGCTCCCTTGCTGGCCCTGGGGAAGAGGAGTCGCGGTAGTGATTTGCAGTGATTGCTGAACCGCCGGGTCAACGGCGAATGCCACACTGGCTGACACCGAAGGGTCAGCACTGCTTTTAGCTGTGACGACCACATTGGTTAGCGTGTTTACCCTGGGCGCGGTGTAAAGACCGTTGCTATCCACCGAGCCTGCCGTCGCCGACCAGGTTACGCCGGTATTGGAAGTTCCGCTGATAGTGGCGGTGAACTGATGCGTAGAATTCGAGAACAGAGTTGCGCTGGTCGGAGACACAATGACTTGGACATGTCCGCTACCGCCACCACCATTACGTTGGAGGCCGCCGTTCGTCGTGCCCGCCGTTTGTGCCAACGTGTCGCAAGGAGTGGCTATCAGTGCGACCGCCAGCAGGACTATCAATACGCTCAAGCGCTGTGCACGTGCAGGGAAGAATCTGGAATGGGATTCTGAGAAAGCAAACTTCGTTTCAAACATTGCAAGCCTCGACCTTACAAAATGGGGGACTAGTCGATTGTCCTTACGCTGAATCTATCGAGATAGGGCAGCGGTTCCCAGATACCCTAAGTGCATCGGAAACTAGTTAGTACATGGGGGCACGGTATGTACAGATTCGCGTACCGTAGTGACCGCCGGATTACTTGCTAAGAAGTAAGTGAAAGCAGTGGGGAATGGGACAGCGGGAAACTTAAGTAACCACCGATGAGTTACTTTTGGGTTTCCCCCAGCAAGACCGCGCGCAGGCGATCATAAGCTTGGTTGCCGAATGCGCGCTGCGCGCTGCGGCGCACCTCATATTGAAGGCGTTTCTTCCACAAGCCGCGGCCCCGGCAAGTGGCGCTGAACTCCTCGATGGTGATACCGCGCATCAATCCCACGCGGCCCAGTTCATAGCGGCTGGTGGCGGGCGAGTTCGCATAAAACTGGCTGTTGGCAACGGTTCTGAATCCCGCTTGGCGCGCCATCTGAAGTGTGCGCTGATCATAGCGCCCTCCGGGACAGGAAAAGTGTTCGATGGCGTGTCCCACGATCTGTTCGATCTGGAGCTTCGCATCCACGACTTCACGCTTCAATTCTTGTTCCGGGAGATCGGAAAGATAAGAGTGCGACATCGAGTGGCAGCCGATCTCGAACCCCTGGGCGTCCAGATCCCGCACCTGGCCGGGGTTGAGATAACCGGCCGTGCCAAGAAATCCAACAGTGAGGTAGAAGGTTGCGTTGAAGCCGAACTCGCGGAGCACGGGCGCGGCGGCGATTAAGTCGGTCTCGCAGCCGTCGTCGAAGGTAATACAAACACTCGGCTCGGCCGGATAGCGAAGCGCTTCGCGGACGCTCAGCCCACGCCAACCGGAATCTTTTAGCCACGCCATCTGACGGCGAAAAGTCTCGAGCGGCAGAATGTAGCGCACGTAGCCGGGGGCGGATTGGCACATTGGACGGCCGGGCAGCTCGAGCTCGTGATACATGAGAAAAACGCAGCTTTTTGCCGCCGTCATTTTTGCTGCCATCGTTTTTGCTGCCATCAGAAGATCCTTCGCAACTGGGCTTTCACCGATTCCGGAACACGGATGCCAGCGCGGTCCAGCGCTTGCTTCCCCTGTTTCAAGAATTGCGACATACGGTAGGAGGCGGCGTTTGCATTTGCGAAACGAGATAGTAACTCCTTGTCCAGAATGCCGGAAGAAGGCAATACCAGTTCTCCTTTCACTCCGCTGTAAGCGCCATTGGCCAGCGCGGTCAGGATGCCTTGGGCATCAGTGGGGCCTGAATCGAGTTGCACGAATAATCCGCGAAACTGTTTCTTCCAGTGCAGATCCTGACCATAGAAGGCACGCATTTCGGGTTTGCGCTGGCGCAGTCCCGCGAGCAGCGCAAAAGTTCCCGGCCGCGGAGCGTAGCGTCCATCGTACTTAGAATTCCAGGTTTCAATCCCGCAGGGAAGAGTTTCAAATTTTTCAATCCACTCAAAGAATTCATTCTTGGGATGTGCAATAACGCAAACTGCCCCCTGAAGTTCGATCTGACGAATCACCGTCTCGGGATCCTGGCTATCTACGCGTCGAGTCGCGCCGTAGCCGAGGATGTGCATCCCCTTCTCGCACGCATATTCCAGCCCGGCAACAAAAAGAAACTTATCATCGGATAAGGCGTGGCACTCGTAGACGTACTGGCGGAGCTTGTCGGGATCAAAATATTCCGCGTGATCGGTCATGCACACGAAGGCGCAACCCTCGTCCAGAAAGACGCGCCGCAGCTCGGCGAGCGTGAATTCCCCGTCCGAGTACGTACTGTGAACGTGCATCGCGCCTTTCAGCATGTGCTCCTCAATTAGAAAACCTCCGGCCATTGCTGTGCACCGTGGTAGACGGCGAGGACCACAATGCGGTCCTGATCGATGGCGTAGGCTGCGATAAAGGGCGTATTCGAAATGACCAGCTCACGAGTACCCCGGACCCGGCCCGATCTGCCTGCCATGGGGAATGTTGCGAGTCGTTGAACACTGGTGACGATCCGCATTGTGATCCGGGCGGCAACGTCCTCGCTGTTGGCGAGAGCGATGGTATGGTGGGCCTGGTCCAGTTGCCGGACAGCCTGCTCGGTCCATTCGAGAGTTGGTTCGATCATCGGGCCGATAGTCGGCGAGCGCGCCCCGCCTGCTTGGTCCGCTTTACGACTTCCTCATGGCTTACGACGCGACCTTTCCGCATTTCTGCCAGCCCTTTGCGGACCAGCGCGTCCTGGTAGGCGTGCAACTCGATGTAGTTGGCGATCGCCTCGTTGATCAGATAGCTGCGCGAACGGTCCTGCGCGGCGGCCAGTGAATCGAGGGTTTCGATCTTTTCGGCCAGGGCGCGGAAGCTGATGGTTTTCTCGG
>Ga0181515_1074282_pt1 | contig 12929 bp, 10 predicted proteins | sample PEATcosm2014_Bin_11_FD_127748 | JGI IMG/M metagenome (GOLD analysis project Ga0181515, IMG submission 127748) | Metatranscriptome of peatland microbial communities from MTU Mesocosm Facility, Houghton, MI, USA - PEATcosm2014_Bin23_30_metaT... | ecosystem: Environmental > Terrestrial > Soil >... | reverse complement strand
CATACGGTGGAGCGACGGGCGTCTCGCCCGTCCCGCGTCTCGGCGGGCGGTCGAGCGGGGACGCCCGGCTCTCCATCTGTGGGCTGCGGAAGAATTCCGCCGTCGGATGGGCAGCCCCTGAAGGGGCATCTGTTTTCGAACACTGTCGGTATCGCTAAAGCTATACCCTGATACGAACCTGAAATTACCAAATCATGAATTGCCTTTGAAGTGCTCCCATCCTCCGGGTTGCAGAGGCTGCTGCTTACCATCCTCCCCGATCAGGCGCATCCCTGCGGATCGCGTGGTCCGGCCGATCCGCGTCACTCGAACTCCCGCCACCTGCGCGGGGATGGCTGCGGCGGAGGTGAAGAGCAGTTCGTAGTCGTCGCCGCCGTGCAAGGCGAACTCGAGCGCGACCGGTTTTTTCCCCAACCCAACCTGCGCTCGCGGAATCGCCTCCGCCTCGATCTCGGCGCCCACGTGGCTTTCCTGGCAGATGTGTTCGAGATCGGTGGAAAGCCCGTCACTCAAATCAATCATGGCCGAAGCCACTCCGCGGCGCCGCAGGCTCTGGCCCACGGCAACCCGAGCCTGCGGACGAAGGTATCTGGAATACTCCACTCCCAAAGCCTTCGATCCCGCCAGCCGCGCCAGCGCTGCCGCGGACCCGCCCAACTCGCCGGTCACATAAATCTGGTCACCCGGTTTCGCCCCCGACCGCAGTACTGCCTTTCCTTTCGGCACCGAGCCCACGACGACGATATCCGCCAGAATGCCGCCGGGTGACTCGGCTGTGTCGCCGCCGGCCAGTGGAAGCTTGAATTCTTCCGCCAGATCCAGTAGTCCCCGCAGGAACCGATCGACCCACTTCTGAGGAACGCCGCGCGGAACAGCCAACGATAAAAATGCCGCCCGCGGTTCTCCACCCATCGCCGCGATGTCGCTCAACCCACGGGTCAGGCAGCGCCGTCCCACCCATTCGGGACGGTGCCAGTCTCGCCGGAAATGGACGTTCTCAAGGGTGAAGTCGGTCGTCACCAGCAACTCGTGTCCCGGCGGAACGCGCAGCACGGCGCAGTCATCGCCTATGCCACTGACTATGCCAGTGACTAGGCTAGTGACTATGTTTGTGACTGTGCCGGAAACCGCCGCCGCCCGTCCCTCAGCCAGATGGCGGATCCGGCGAATCAGCTTCTTCTCGCTAAGGGGCATACCGATCAATATACCCCGCTCCCTATGCCCCGGGTTCCCCTAGCGGACAACCCGCGCGGGGCAAGGGCTCGCGGGCCGCGGTTACGATGGTAATCTGGCCGGATGGGCACGCCAATTACGCTGCCTTGGTAACCGTTCAAAGGGTCGTAGTGAGGTTGACACGGGAGATCAGGTTTGCTACCGTTAACTCGCCGTTCACAGATATTTTGCCGAACCAAGTGCTGCAACCTATATTAGTTGCAGCGAAATTGGCTTTCGGCTTGCCTGGTTCCGGGGTTAGGGTAAGCCAGTCTGCATCTGAAGGCAGCTGGTGGAATCAGGATTCCGAGCCCGAGCATGACAGTTCCGCTCCGGCAGGATTCCGAGACAAAATCTATTCGCGGAAGTAGGATATTGCGTAAACGTTTCTATATATTTTTCGTGGCTCGCGACGAAGCTGGGCAGCTTCGCAAGATCTCCATTCCCGTCCAATATCTCTACATTCTTCTGGCTGGGGCCGCGATCGGCGTGCTCTGCCTCACCGGAATCGCCAGCTCTTATACCCGGATGCTGCAGAAGGTCGCCCATTATAACCAGCTCCGTACCGAACAAGCCCAGCTCAAAGACCGCTATTCGCGTCTGGAACAGGTCGCCAAAGAACGGGACATTCAGGTTGCTTCTCTGGGCTCACTGGCAAGCGAGGTTTCCGCGCTTTACGGCCTCAAGTCCAATCCGGCGATGGTTACCGCCTCAACCGAGCAGATTCAGGAAGTGCAGGTCCACTCCTCGCTCGACCAGCTTTACGCGTTGAAGCATACGGCGCTGAGCGGCGCAGCCAGCGTCGGCATCTCACTCGGCCTTACCAGGAATTCCTCCACGGCCGACTGGATCCGGGCCAACTCGGCTCCGAACCTCTGGCCGGTCGAGGGCCAGGTCACGGCTTCCTTCGGCGAGCGCATCGATCCGTTTAACGGAGAAGGCGCCTTCCACTCCGGCGTCGATATCTCGGCCACGATCGGCTCGACGGTCATTGCGCCCGCGGACGGTGTGGTTACCTTCGCAGATTTCCTGGGCGGTTACGGACGCGCCATCATGGTCGACCATGGACACGGCATTTCGACTCGCTACGGCCACCTTTCCAGCTTAGCCGTCACTGCCGGACAATACATACACCGCGGCGACACCATCGGTTACGTGGGTTCGAGCGGACGCTCGACCGGGCCGCATCTCCACTACGAAGTCCGCATCAACGACGTACCCGTGAATCCCTACAAATATCTTCGACTAACCGTGGCACACCTGGAAGGATTTGCCGCCGGCTCGTAAGCTGGAATCCTCCTCAAAAACATTTGTGCCCCTTGCAGTCCGCCTGTCTTGCCCGCGATGATCTAATGCCGCAATGATCAAATGCAGGATAAAATCATCGGCGATAAAATCATTGACGATAAAATCATTGACGGAGCAACCCATGTTGCATAGAACTTGGCGCATCGTCGCGCTCTCTGCATGCCTGCTGCAGTCTGCCTATCCGAGTTCTGTCCCGCTATCCGCAGAAATGGGAGGAAGCTCTGCATCGGAGTTTAAGGTCGGAGGCACGTTCCGGAAGTTCACGCCGCCGGACAAGTCGTACAACTGGCGTGGCGCGAAGACCCACGCGTTGCTGGCCACGGTCTGGTATCCCGCCGCGCCATCTGCGGTCGAGCATCCCATAGACATCCCTGGCATGAGCCAGCTTTTCGTCCTTGGAAAGGCCGCCCAGGATGCGGACCTCGCTCTTGCTCCCGCTCCTGCTCCCGCACCTGCGAAATTTCCCGCTCGATTTCCAATGATCGTCATTTCTCACGGCACGGGCGGCTCCGCGCTCGTCATGGCGTGGCTCGGCACGGCGCTCGCCGCCCAAGGCTACATAGCGGTGGCCGTCAATCATCCTGGAAATAACGGCGCCGACGGTTACACCGCGCTGGGATTTTCCACGTGGTGGGAGCGCGCTCGCGATCTTAGTGTTGTGATTGATTCCATGCTGGCTGATCCCATTTTTGGCAGCCACATTGACCCCAACCGTATCGGCGCTGCGGGTTTTTCCCTGGGCGGCTATACGATGATCGAGATCGCTGGCGGTATCACCGATCCAGCAGCCTACAAGGAATTCTGCGCCTCTCCCCGTGCGGACAATATCTGCAAGAGCCCGCCCGAATTTCCTACGTTGCTTGAGGACTTCGATAAGTTATCCAAAACCGACCCCGAGTTTCAAGCCGCTCTTCGTCACGCCGGCGATTCGTATCGCGACCCGCGCGTTCGCGCAGTGTTTGCCATGGCTCCCGCGCTCGGGCCGGCATTTCATCCCGCAAGCCTCGAAAAAATTGCTATTCCAGTGATGATCGTCGCGGGACAGGCAGACACGAATGTCCCGATCGCATCCAGCGCAAAATATTTTGCTGCGAACATTCCCGGTGCCAAGCTCACCATCTTTCCCGGCAACGTAGCGCACTATGTGTTTCTGGACTCCTGCACCGAAGACGGCCGAAAGACCCGGCCGTTATTATGCACGGACGGCGCGGGAGTGGATCGCGATGCGATTCACGCGAAGACGGCTGCGTTGGCGGTGGAGTTCTTCAGAGCAACGATGAAGTAAGGCAGAAAAGCCGCGGCCCTCTACAGGAACAGGCCGGCATTTTCGCGACTGGGCGGGTGCCAAACAGTGGACAAAAAAACCGCCCAAGCGAAGCTTGGGCGGGGTACCCTTACGGGTGTTTGAATGGGCTGGCGCGATTATTGTATTTCCCTATATTCGACCTCGCACGCTTGTAATTCCTTTGAGTACAGCGAACAGTTCAACTTCCCGCCTTCACCGTCTCCAGCCAGGCAGCTCTGCAGTTCATTGCGGATGTACTGGCAAGGGTCGGGTCCATAGAATGCAACCGCGTATGTTCCTGATACGGTGTTTTGGGCTGCGTCATAGACGATACCGATGGGCGTTTCCGCTGACGTAAGCAGCTGCTGCCAGTACCTGAACGGTTCGGCCGCATAAGGTGGAAACGGCAGCGCCGACTGCGCACTTACGCTTTCGGCTTGGTTGGTTAGAACCGTGTCCGAGGGCGACCCCGTCCATGCTTCGGGCGAGTTGGGAGCGACCAACGCGATGGGAGTTCCCGCGCCCGCGCCCGGGCCAATGACCACATTGTGGTCGATGGAAAACGCCCAAGTGGTTAGGTAGCAGCCGGGTTGGGGGCAAGGGCCGCCGCCGCCGCCGGTGTACAAGTACCAAGCGGTGGCAACCGTGTTACCGGATCCCGGGCATATAGTCACGGAGGACGTCCAAACGATCGTGCCTTGGTTGTTCCAGAACAGGAAATCATAGTCCGGATATGAGGTTGCGGTTGCAGCGTCACAACTGGTGATTACGTTAGTGTCAAAGGCAGCACCTGATGGGAACGGTTGGTAGCTGACGGTAACTTTTTGGGCGTTCGCAACGCCCAGGCCTGCAATAACCGCTAGAATGCATGTCGCGAAAGAAATACGGATTTTATTTGTCGTTTTCATTTTTCCTCTCCTCTTTATTATTGAAATTGCGAGGCCTTCAAGTGAGTCACTGCGAAAGCCCTGCACTTGATATAGCGGGAATGAGGGGTCAGAGGGGTCAGGCTCTAGGTGAGTGCGTTATCGGTTGTGGGTCATTATTGGAAACGGAGATTTGCCAAGCAGGCGTTAGGTCCTTAAAGTATTGATTCCAGAAGGTCGGGGGCCCTTGCCGGGCAGATTTGGTGGGCAAGGCTTCGATTCGCCTATTTCAGGCTTTCGCCTTCTTAATCTCCTCAATCAGCGGCGGCACGATGTCGAACAAGTTTCCGACGACGGCAAAGTCTGCGATCTCAAATATCGGAGCCTCCGAATCTTTATTGATCGCCACGATGCTCCGCGAACCCTTCATGCCGACAATATGCTGGATCGCTCCCGAGATTCCGAGCGCCAGGTAAAGCTTCGGCGCGACCGTTTGTCCGGACGATCCAATCTGCCGGTCCATGGGCAACCATCCGTTATCGCAGATCGGACGCGACGCAGCGAGTTCGCCGCCCAGCGCATCCGCCAACTGCTTGGCCAGGTCGATATTTTTCTGCTCCTTGATGCCACGCCCGACCGACACGATGATCTCAGCCTGCGTCAGATCGACCGCTTGCTTGGATTCCTTAAAAACTTCCTGCGGCTTGTTCCGCACCACGCCATCCGGAACATCGACGTTTACCGTCTCAACCGGCGCGGGGGTTGCACCCGCTTCGACTTTATCGGCGCGGAACGAACCGTTTTGAAAGGTGACAAAATAAGGCCCCGAGCCCGCAAAACTTACGTCGGCCACAAACTTTCCCTGAAACATTTGCCGCGTAAAGATCAGCCTCCCGCCTTCGTACCTGTATCCGGTCGCGTCGCTGATGGCCGTAGTCTGCAAGGCCGTCGCCAGCTTGGGCACGAAATCCCGCACCTGGTAGGTATGCGGCATCAGCACCAGCTTCGCCGGATGCTTCTGTAAAAACTCCTGCAACGCATGCGCGAATGCGTCTGGAGTGTAGGGCTCGAGCCTGGCCGACTCGACGTCATACACTTTGGCAAGCTTTTTCGCCGCTACTTCGTTCGCGATCGCAGCCACACCTGAGCCCACTACTGCGGCCTCCAGGGTCCATCCAGTCTGAGCGGCAATCGCCTGCCCCGCCGCAATCGTCTCCCACGAGACGCGGTTCAGTTTTCCTTCGCGCTGTTCAACGATTACTAGAATTGTGTCAGCCATAAAATTAGTTCTCAGTTCCCAGTTCTCGGTTCTCAGAAAAAGCCTCAGTTCTTCACTGAGAACTGAGAACTGGGAACCGAGAACTTGCCTTCAAATTACCCGCATTTCATTCTTCAGTTTTTCCACCAGCTTCTTTGCCACTTCCGCCGGAGGGCCTTCCAGAAACTCTGTATTCTTCGACTTCTGCGGCACATACAGCTTCTCGATCTTCTGCAAATTCCCGCCCATTGCTGACTGCACTTCTGCCAGCGTCACCTTGCGCAGCGGTTTCATTTTGGCCTGCTTGATTCCGATCAGGGTCGCATAGCGGAGCTTGTTAATCCCCGACTGGATCGTCAAAACCGCCGGTAAAGGCATGTCGACAAACTGAAAGAACCCGGCTTCCAGTTCGCGCTTCACCCGGATGCCAGTGTCAGTTTTTTCAATCTGCATGATGATGGTGGCGTGCGGCAATCCCAGAATCTCGGCCAGAATTACGCCCGTCTGCGCATATCCGTAATCGTCCGACTGCAGGCCGGTAAAAATAAGGTCGAACTTCTCGTCCTTGATGGCCGCGGCGATGGCGCGTGCGGTGTTGTAGGCATCGAGGCCGACAAAAGCAGCATCCTCAAGATGGATCGCACGGTCCGCGCCTTTGGCCAGCGCCTCGCGCAACACTTGCAACGCCCGCGCCGGTCCGGCGGTGACGACCACCACCTCGCCGGTGTGCTTTTCCTTCTGCCGCAATGCCTCTTCGAGCGCAAAGGCATCCGGCTCGTTCACTTCGTAAGAAACATCCTCGCGAATCCACGTCCCCGCTTCATTCAGCTTGAGCGGAGCGTCTTTCTGTGGCACCTGCTTCATGCAAACCAAAATCTTCACGGATCGACTCCCATCCATTACAGCGTCAACTGGTGCAGATCAAACTGGTTAGTATAAACGAATGGAGGGGACGATGAATGTGATGGGACCGATGGGTAGTGGGCTACTTTGAAAGCGCTCTATAAATTTGATAAGACCCGTAGGCGAGTACCGCATAACCGGGGATGCAAAATAAGAGGATTTTCTTGGGCTGGCCTTGCACGATCACATGATGGGACATGATCGGGATAAGAGCTACGAAAGCTATCGTCTGATAGAGCATCCACCATCGCACAAGTCTGCGCTTCAAGCTACCGCTCTTTCCGCCCTCCGCTTTTCGTAGGCTTCCCAGAGGGAACCAAATCCTCTACGCTCCACAGCCGCGTTTCAACGCCAGCGACCGACCGATGTGATCGGACCAATGTGATGGGAGCAACGATCAGCGTTTAGTAATCAGCGCCCACCGGCCGGCAGGCCGTCCTGCAGAAACGCAACGCTCTGCACGCCCGTAATCTCAAATCGCTTGCGGCAGCGCATGTTCTTGCACATCATCATGTCATCCCGGCGCAGCATGTAAGACTGCGCCTTGGCGAACTTCGCCCGGTCGCGCTCGTCCGCCCGCGGCGGCAGACTTTTTTTCTTCATGCGCACCAACCATTGGATCTCATATTCCGCCGACTGATGGCAATGCGGACAACTTAGATTTGCCGGCTTCTTATCCGACTTTTCGTCAAAAAATTCGCGCTCATCCATAAATTAGGGCTCTCGTCTTGATAACGCGGCGGGTGCCCCACTGATTCGCGTCTTTTGCGAATGAGGTGGGACTCCACACCAACTTCAGATTATTGCACTTTTGCGGATCGAATGTGCGAAGATGCGAGGATTAAGCCATGCCGCGCAAGCGTAAGAAAAAAATCTTCTCCGCCGCCAAGGTCGTCCGCGAAATGGCCCGCGAACGTGTGGGCAGCCCGAAACCTTCGCAGCTCGTGAAGGCAAAGACAACTAAGGCCGAGAAGCACAAGCCCACGCTGGGCAAGTTGCTAACGGATGAGTAGTGGACGGAGTTCTCCGCACTCTTGTTAGAAAGTTGCGCTCACCGCGGTGCCGCCAGTGGGTATGGTAACCACGCAGGTGTTGGCGGAAAAACCGGGGCAGTTTGCCCAGGTCACACTGGCCGGGGTCGCCGTAAGCAAAACCGAGGCACCCACGTCGTAGGTCGCAATGCACGTCCCCCCGGTTGCAGTGCAACTGATGTCGGCGGGGAGACTCGTCACTATCCCGCTTCCGACGACCGCGACGGCTAATGTCCCGAGCTTGCCGCCGCCCGGGCAGAGCACGTTGGCCGGATTATCCACAACGATCGTCGCAACCGCGATCACAACATTGCCCGAACCGCCCGTACCCTCAGGAACACTTGCCGAGATATCCCCAACACCGCAAGGGCCTGCCGTGCCCGGTGGGGAGCCTGCCGGCGGCAGCGTCGCAGTGAACAGGCCGGGAGACGACACGGTGGCCACTCCGTCATCAATCGTCCAGGTCGCTTGACTAGTCACATCCATCGTGGCCGGGGGATGGATGTAAGTGGCAATCGCGGTGTACTGTTCCGTGGGGTTGGCAGGGGGAGGAGTGAAACCCGGCTCCAGAAAAGTAAATGTTGTGGGCGTGATCGTAAGGCTCACCAGCTTCTGGTTGTGCCCGCAACTCGGCAGGCTTAACGCCGCTCCCACTGCCACCAGCGCGCTCAAGGCGAGCCCGATATAACTCCGCTTCATACCCACCACTCCCGCAGGCAAGTCTTTCGGCCTACCCGCTTGTCAGATCATGCTCGTCAGAATCAAGCTGGTTAAATCTAGGAAAGATAAAAGCTAGCGGAAGCACGCTTAAAAAGCAAGAAATGGCGGTCCGGCCCTAGCCGTCAGTGGGGTTCGATTCGATCTCGCTGTTTGGAACTGCATACCGGGTGGGGGAGTGACGAAAGTGATCGCGTTCTATTCCGCGTGCTTACCAACCTTTACGCGTGCCCTGTCCCAAAGGGTAGTTTGCTCACATCTAGAAATGACATACAACCGAAGCAGGGGGCTAGCGGGATGTTTTCGAGGCGATTGGCCGTTTGTTTGTTGGCCATGGGTATCGCAACGTTCATTCCCAAGTGCAACGCAGTACCGCAGAACGACCCGTCGGGCTCCGCTGAATCAACCCGGCAACGGGCCAATTCCCAGAACCCAACCGGCGACGCGACCTCGCCCGAACTGCTAGACCGCGCTCACAATCCCAAACACATGGGATCAACCTATGTTCCGTTAGACAGTTGGATATATCCCGCTCTGGATCGCCTCGCAGCATTGGGCTATGTGGAGAGGGGATTTGAGGGTATGCGTCCGTGGACTCGCATGGAATGCGCCCGAATGATCGGCAAAGCTAAAGAGGCTCTGGAAGTATTTCAACCTCTCAGTGAGAGTGAAGACGAAAGTGAAGACGCAACGGAGTTGCTGATCCGCCTCGAAGAAGAGTTTTCCCCCGAGGCAGGCTTGGAACGTGGTCGGCGCAATTTAGACGCGAGTCTCGACTCCGCATACGCCAGGGCAGTATCGATCAGTGGCCCGGACCTGACCGACAGTTACCATTTCGGCCAAACGGTTTCTTATGACTTTGGCCGCCCCTTCGAACGAGGGACTAACGGACAGGCCGGCGGCGCCTTTCGAGCTGAGGCTGGCCCTTTCGCGTTCTACATCCGCGCCGAATATCAGCACGCGCCCTCCGCTCCTGCTCCTTCGGAGGCCGTCCTCGATGTGATCGCGCTCAAAGATGACAACCCCGTTACTCCCGACGTTGGCATCGGCGGGATCAACCGGCCGCGACTGTTGGATACCTATATCGTGATGAACTTGAGCCCGCTGAAGCTGGACAACTGGCAGCTCTCGGTGGGCAGGCAAAGTCATTCCTGGGGCCCCGGTCTGGGCGGCGCTTTCTTGCTGAGTGACAATGCCGAGCCCTTTGACATGGTCGATATCGCCAACCCTGAGGCCATCCGTTTGCCTCTTCTTTCGAAGCTGCTCGGACCGGTACGGGTCGATCACTTCCTGGGAAGGCTCGCAAACCGCACGGACCACGCCAACCCCTGGGTTTACGGCCAGAAAATTACCTTCAAGCCTTTGCCTTGCCTGGAAATCGGATACGGGCGCATAACTACAATTGGAGGCCGGGGTGGGGACCCGTTCACGGCACGCAATTTCTTTCTCAGCATGTTCGGTCAAACCAGCAAAAGGGAGCCTGGTGATTCGATTCCGGGCGAGAATAACAATGAAATGGATTGGACGTTTTATGTCCCGAAGGTGCGAAACTATATCGTTCTGTACGGTGAAGTGTATGCCTTCGACGACTTCATCGCGTGGGTTCGGCCCACGGCGTATCCGTTTCGGCCGGGGATCTACATTACTCGCGTTCCCGGAATCCCGAAGCTCGATCTTCATATTGAAGCGGCGAACACGCAGGCCCCGGGATGGAATGATGCTAGCGGCGGCAATGAGGGGCAAGTTGTTTATTGGAACTCCGGCTACCACGAAGCGAACACCAACAATGGTTTTCTAATGGGCAACACGGTTGGCCGGGACGGCCAGACGATTCAAGGCTGGCTAACCTATTGGGCATCGCCCAGAAATACTTTCCAACTTATGTACAAGAACAATTTTGTCGATCCCGCTTTCATTCCGGGAGGGGGCGCTTGGCAGGATTACTCTGTGCAAAATGAGTTTCACCGTCGATCGGGATTGTATGTCAAGAGCCAGCTACAGTATGAGCACATCTCGCACTATCCATTGCTTATTAAGGGACGGCAGCAAAATGTGACCGCAATGGTTGAATTGGGCTTCATGCCCAATCGCAAGAAAGGCCAATAGTCAGTTTTCCATTTGCTTTTGGGTGGCGCAGCGGTTCACCGCTGCGATAAATAAATTGTTTACTCCCGGCTTTAGCCGCTGAGGTCGCAACGCATCCAGCTTTTCCGCAGCCGGGCTAATCCACGTGTTCGCCTACCTCAAAGCCTTCTTCGCCCGCGGGCAGCACGTCAGTTTCGCCCGCGAACCACACATACAGAGTTGGCAAAAGAAAAATACTCATCACCAAGTCGGCAATCAAACCGCCTACGATGACGATGGCGAAGGGACGCTGAGAATCGGAACCAATAGCGTGTGAGAGGGCAGCCGGCAACAATCCTAACGTTGCCACCAGCATCGTCATCATGATGGGCCGCAGTCGCAACACGGCTCCCTCAACTGCGGCGTCCTCGATGGAATACCGCCGGGCGCGAAGCTGGTTGATGTATTCCAGCATGATGACTCCAGTCTGCACCGACACGCCAAACAGTGCCAGAAAGCCCACGCCTGAAGAAACACTGAAATTGGTACCCGTGATCAGAAGGGCCAGGAGACCGCCAAAGCGGGCCATGGCAACGTTGGCCAGGATCAGCAGCGCCCATTTGAAGGATTTGAACATGGTGTAAAGGAGAATGAAGATGACCAGGATCGTGATCGGGAGCACGATAAGCAGGCGCTCGTCCGCTCGCTTCTGGCTCTCGTATTCCCCTTCCCAGTCGATGCTGTAGCCGATGGGTAATTTGACCTGCTCGTTCACTTTCTTGATTGCCTCTTCGACCGTGCTGCCGAGGTCGCGGCCGCGGACGCTGTACTTGATCGCAACATACCGTCGATTGCCCTCGCGATAGATTTCCGAAGCACCGTCGGTCACACTGATCTTGCAGAGCTGCGCCAGCGACACCCGTTCTCCCGAGGGCGACAGCAGACGAATGTTCTCGATCGCTTCCTTGGTGTCGCGGAAGTGTGGCAGATAGCGCAGAGTAAGGTCGTAGTGGGCCTCGCCCTGCAGGACCTGGGTGAGGGCGTTGCCTCCGACCGCGGTCTGCACCGCATCCTGCACGTCGGCAACGTTGATCTGGTAACGAGCGGCTGCATTGCGGTCCACCGTGATGTTGAGGTTGGGCTGGCCGAGCACGTGAAAGACGCCAAGATCCTCGATTCCCTTGACGCCGCGCATGATGTTGACGATCTGGTCGCTTTTTTCTTCCAACAGTTTCAAATCGTCGCCGTAGACTTTGGTGGCGAGCGCGCCTTTCACGCCGCTGACCGCCTCTTCCATGTTGTCTTCGATAGGCTGAGAAAATCCCCAGACCACGCCGGGGATTTTGTCGAGTTCGCGCTGCATGGCCGCAATCAGCTCGTCTTTATTTTCGTGGAAGACAGGCCGCCACTGTGCTTTGGGCTTGAGATCGACGAAATACTCGGTATTGAAAAAGCTGGTGGTATCCGTGCCGTCATCGGGCCGCCCGGTTTGACTGGTACATTGCGGGACCTCGGGAAAAGAGCAGAGCACGATTCGGGCCTGGTTCGAGACCCGGATGCCCTCGTCCGGCCCGGTGCTGGGCGCGAGCGTGCCCCGCACCCAGAGCGCGCCTTCATCCAGATGAGGCAGGAATTCGGAACCGATCGCGTTGCCGAAGACGAGGTAAATGGCGAAGAACAGGCCGATCACGCCCACCCCGATGGTGAGCGCGCGCCGTCGAATGGCCCATCGGACAGCGTGCCGGTAGTGCTCGGTCAGGAAGTGCATCACGGGGTTATGCCACTCTTTTGCGCCCTTCTGGAAAGCGAAACTTGCCAGCACGGGCGCGATCAAGATGGAGAAGATCAGTGCCCCGAGCAGCGCAAAAGCGACCGTCCAGGCCATGGGATGGAACAGGCGGCCTTCCACGCGCTGCAGCGTGAAGATCGGCAAATAAGCAGTGATGATGATGGCGATGGCGTAAAACACCGGCCGCTGCACCTCATGCGAGGCCTCGCCGATTTTCTCCATCGTCGTTTTCGTGCCGTTCGTCTGGCCCAGATGGCGCACGATGTTTTCGATCATCACCACCGCGCCGTCGACCACCATGCCAAAATCCAATGCTCCCAAAGAGAGCAGGTTCGCCGGAATCTGTCTCAAGTCCAGGCAAATGGAGGCGAACAGTAAAGAAAACGGAATGGTGGCCGCGACGATGAACGCGCCACGCACATTGCCGAGGAATAGGAAAAGAATGACCGAAACCAGGATCATTCCTTCGGTCAGGTTGTGGAGCACCGTGTGGCTG
>Ga0181515_1352832_pt1 | contig 13214 bp, 10 predicted proteins | sample PEATcosm2014_Bin_11_FD_127748 | JGI IMG/M metagenome (GOLD analysis project Ga0181515, IMG submission 127748) | Metatranscriptome of peatland microbial communities from MTU Mesocosm Facility, Houghton, MI, USA - PEATcosm2014_Bin23_30_metaT... | ecosystem: Environmental > Terrestrial > Soil >... | reverse complement strand
TGACGCCGATTTCCACGACATCACCAGCGGCAGTGATGGCACCTTTACGTGTGTAACCGGTTACAATTTGTGCGACGGCTGGGGCAGTCCGAACGGGTCTCTCCTGATCAACGCATTGGCTCCCACGGGGCAAAATTTCACGCTTTCAGCTAATCCGAACAGCGTGACTATCACGCAGGGCAGCAGCGGGACGAGCACGATCACCATCACCCCAGTGGACGGCTTTAGTGGCAGCGTCACTCTTTCTGCCTCGGGCTTGCCCAACGGCGTAACGGCGACCTTCAATCCCAATCCTGCCACCAGCACCAGTACGTTGACCTTGGCGGCCAGCGCCACGGCGGCGACGGGAACGGTCACGGTGACCATCACGGGCACGTCGGGTAGTCTGTCGAATACCACAACGCTCAGCCTAACCGTGAATGCCTCGGTGCAGAGCTTCAGCCTGTCCGCTTCACCGAGTTCCGTTACCATCGCCAAAGGCGGAGCCAGCGGTACGAGTACGATCACCATCACTCCATCGGGCGGATTCTCCGGCAGTGTAACGCTGGCTGCTTCCGGATTGCCGACGGGCGTGACTGCTTCTTTCAGTCCGAACCCGGCAACTTCGACCAGCACGCTAACCCTGACGGCCAGCAAGACGGCGAAGGCAGGGACGGCGACGGTAACTATCACCGGAACCTCCGGCAGCCTGAGCGCAACTACCACGCTCACGTTGACGGTGGATGCGTTGGGCAGCTTCACGCTGACGGCTTCGCCGAAGACTTTGACGGTGGCCCAAGGCAGCAGCGGAACGAGTACGATTACCGTCGATGCGAAGAACGGCTTTGATCAGGAAGTCACTCTGAGCGCGAGTGGGGTGCCAACTGGAGTAACGGCGACGTTCAGCACCAACCCAACCACTTCCACGAGCGTGTTGACGCTGACCGTAAGCGGGTCGGCAGCGACCGGGAAGTCGACGATCACCATCGACGGCACGTATGGAACCCTGAGTAAGAAGGCAACAGTCAAGCTCACGGTCACCGAGTAAGCTGGAAGTGTCGAGATATGGTGATGCTGTGAACTGATGTGGGAGGGCCGAGAAATCGGCCCTCCTTTTTTAGACAGGCGTTAGACCGGCGCTGGCGCTCTCTGTGAATATGTCGTATGCCGGTTTCTAGAAGCCCGGCAGAGCGGTGATTCCTTTTGATTCCACGGACTCATAGGCTCGGCCGGCCGCGAGATTTTTGTATTCTTCTGTTCTTCCACTGGGCCATTGGATCACCAGACGATCGATTCTGTCCCGCTTACCGAGCCCGAAAGTTACGGGCAGTTCCGACTGTGACAGATAGCTGGACCCGCCCTTGACCAGGCGGGACTGGCTCGTAGTTCCGTTGGACGAGCCGTGGAAGATCTTCACGGAAGCCCCGATGGCATCGCGATTGGACTTCGTCCCCACCAGGCGAATCCGGATACTCCGGTTCCCGGCCGTCTGGTCGGTGCGATAGAGATAGGCTGGGCCGTTGTTGCTGGTCAGGAGCAGGTCGAGATCGCCGTCGCGATCGAAATCGCCATAGGCGAGACCTCGTCCGACCTTTGGTTGACTGAAACCACCACCGACTTCAGTGGCCACGTCAACGAACGTTCTCTTTCCGGTATTCAGAAAAAGTTGCGGGGGCTGCGCGTAGCCGACACCACTGACATTGCGCACAGTGTCGTCGATATGCCCGTTCACAACTGCAAGGTCGAGTGTGCCATCGAGATCGGCATCGAGAAACACGCATCCGAATCCCAATTTATCTTTGGACGCCAACCCCACTCCGCTCGGCATGGCCACATCAACATAATTGCCGCTATCGGAAAGCCGGTAAAGCCCGGTCATCTCGTTATCAAAATTCGTAATGGCCACGCCCGGATTTCCTGAATTATCGAAGTCAGCCACGTCCACACCCATTCCGGCGCGTGCTCTGCCCTCCGCGGAAAAGGCAATGCCAGCATCCACGGCTATGTCCTTGAACGTACGGTTACGCTGATTGCGATAGAGCTTATTGGGCTGGGTATCATTGGTCACGAGCAAGTCAGGCCAGCCATCGTGATCGTAGTCGAGCATGGCTACGCCCAGGGACTTCGAGCTGCTGTCGAAAATTCCGCTGGTGGCGGTGACATCCTCAAAGCTTCCATTGCCGCGATTGTGAAACAGCCAGCAGGTTTCTCCGCGGTAGGCTTCGGGCGTGCAATAAGACTTGTGCTTGCCGTCGAGGCTGCAAAACACGTCGTGCTCGGGAGACCACTTGACGTAATTGCAGACAAACAGGTCGAGCAGTCCGTCGCGGTCAAAATCAAACCACAACGCGGACGTGCTCATAGCTTGCCGGCCGCCCAGCCCGCTCGACTTAGTAACATCAACGAATGTTCCCTTGCCAGTGTTCCTGAAGAGCCGGTTCTGCCCGACGCAAGTAATAAGGATGTCGGGAAAGCCGTCGTTGTCGTAATCTGCGATGGCGACGCCCATGCCGTACATTTCGAGGTCAAGCCCGGCGCTGCGGGTCACGTCGGAAAACGTGCCGTTGCGATTGTTGCGATAGAGCCTCAGTGTGTTGGGCTCCGATTTCCGCTCCCGCTTATGTCCGGGCCAATCCATGCCGTTTACTAGAAGAATGTCCTGCCAGCCGTCGCGGTCATAGTCGAGGAATGCGCAACCGGCGCCGAGTGTTTCCGGCAACAGCTTCCCGCCGTAAGCGCCGCTGTTGTGACGGAAACGAATTCCAGCCGGGGCAGTCACATCGACCAGCCGGAAGCCGGGATCGGGCGCGGGAGAAGCTGCGAAGGCGTCCACGAGCAAGCCGGATGTTGACGCAAGACCAGCCATTCCGTAAAGAAAAGTCCGCCGATTGAAAACACGGTGGTTCACGGGAGGTTAACCAACCCGTGGCGGATCGCGTAGACGACCAACTCGGCGGCCTTGTGAATTCCCAAAGTGTCCATCATATTGGCACGATGGACGGCGACGGTGTTCGCGCTGAGATCGAGCGCGGACGCGATCTCCTTATTGGATTTTCCATCCACGATCATCTGCAGGACTTCGAGTTCGCGCGGGGTGAGGCCCGCGTGGCGCTTGCCTCGGAGTGCGGCCGGGCGTTTGAGTTGGGAGTCGAGCACGGTTTCGCCATGCGCGACTTTCCGGATGGCAGCACCCAACTCCAGGTCCACCGCGTTTTTGAGGACATATCCGCGGGCACCGGCATCGAGTGCCTGCCGCACCAGGGTCTCCTCCGGATGCATGCTGAGCATGAGCACCAAAGCCTGAGGATGCCTGGCGAGAATCTGCCGTGTGGCTTCCAACCCATTCATGCCGGGCATGGCGCAATCCATGACAATCACTTTCGGATGAAGCTCATCCGCGAGGTTAATTGCTTCCGTGCCGTCGCTGGCCTCGCCGGCAACGATGATGTCCGGCTCATCCTCCAGAATGCGGCGGAATCCTCGCCGCACTAGAGTATGGTCGTCGACCAGCAACACTGAAATCTTATCCGGCATGGGATTCAAGCTTCTAACTTCTCTCTGGGCACTCGAAATCGAACCAGCGTTCCTCTTTTTCCTGCGTCTTGATCGTCGCCCGGCGTGGGCCGCAAAAATTCAACGATGCCGCCGAGCAACTCCGCGCGTTCGCGCATTGCTACCAGCCCAATTCCCGGGGTTGCGGTCTGCGCTTCGAAGCCCTTCCCGTGATCCTCCACTTCGATTTCCAAGGTTTGTGGGAGAAATCGGAGGCGTACCCAAGCCACGCTGGCTCCCGAATGCCGGGTCACGTTATTCAGAGCTTCCTGCACTACGCGATACACATGAATAGCCGCGTTGCCGACTACAGGAAAGGGTTCGCCCGATTTTTCGTAGAATACGTCAATCCCAGCCTGCCTTTCCACTACTGGCAAATACCAGTCGAGCGTACTCTCCAGTCCGGTTTCTTCGAGCATCACGGGATGCAAGGCCTGCGATAAGCTGCGCACTTTGTCCAGCGTAGTTTGCGTGATCTCGCAGACTTCGCGCAATTCGGCACGCAGCGCCGACCCCTCGGGAGCCTGATTTCCCGCGCGCGTCAGCATGGCGCCCACGGCTGTCAGAATCTGTCCGAACTCATCGTGCAATTCGCGAGAGACGTGCCGCAATGTGGATTCCTGGGTGGAAATGAGCTTCTGGGCGAGTTCACTGCGCTGATCCGAGAGCGCCGAGAGTTGCGCGAACAATCGCCGATTCGAGCGGATCAAGTAAAGACTGGTAAAGAGAATGGCAATCAGGGTTGCTGTGAGGAACAGATATACCTGCCGCTGCACGCGGTCATAAATCTGAGCAATTCGCAGCGCAGCTTGTTCTTCACTTTCATTATTTTGCACCAACAGACGGGACACGGCGGTGCTTAGCGCTTCCTGCCGGGCGCGCAGCGAGATTTGAATCTGTGTCCGCGCTTCCGCCTGGTTGGGATCGCGCGCCAAGGCAAAGGTCCGATCTGCGGCGTCCCAGAATTGCGCGACTGAATTCTCCAGGTATTGCTCTTGTTCGGGGGTCCGGTTCACCGGCGCAACCTGCTGTTCGCGCCGCAGCGCGTCGTCCAGATCGGTGCGAATCCGTTGGAACTGCGCCGACCACGCCGTCAGCGGGTAGGGCTCGGCGTTGTCATTGTCCGGCACGTCATTGTCCAGCATGTCGCGCATCGCCAGCGCCAGCGAGTTCAAGTCGTTCTGGATGCGCAGCAGTTGCAACGAGTCTTTCCGGTTGCGGTCCACCAGGTTGTCCTGCAGTTCGCGCAAGCCGGAGATCTGCCGCGTGCTGTATCCCGAGTAAACAACCACCGCCGCCAGAGTGATGATCAACCCTAAAAATAATCCGGGAGCAGGAGACCGATGGGAAAGAGGCAAGCCGAGCGCAGGAGAGCGGGGCACGCCCCGAGAATACAACGGGGACGGCTTTATTTACTAACCTGAAATTCCCCTGAGTTGCAATACTGCAAACCAAGGGGCATGTCACGATTTTGAATAACTGGAACCGGTTAAGAATAGTAACAAGCTCACGGAACCCGCAGTTTTGGGTGTTATTTGAAGTATGGCGGAGAGATTGGGATGCGATAACTTGCTTTGAATCGAAAGCTGCTGCCGCGTTGCTTGCTGACCTAAAGCATTACGATCTGCTGCGGCCCGTTTTCCTCGAACTAAAGAAGGAATGGCCGAAGAAGGAATGGTCGAGCGACTCTTAATAAGCTGCACTGGTGGCAAATTCGTTGTGTCGAGAGCAGTAGAAGCGTACGATGCGTGAGCCGGAGGTCCCAGGATCCGTACGCTCCGGAATTGAAAGAAGCAGTCACCGAAGTCGCGCATTTCTTCGATGCCCGGTGATCATGAGCATACAAGCCACACCACAGCCCGGACTAGATGAGCCGCCATCCGGCCAACACGCACCGAAGTCGAGGAGTGGCGGCTGGCTCCGTTTGTTTCAAGGAATAAGGCCGGTTACTCGCTCGGGAGCGGCCCGCGATGCCCTGGCCGGATTCCAACTGGCGGCGATGAACATCCCGCAGGCGCTGGGCTATACCAAGATTGCCGGCATGCCCGTAGTTACAGGGTTTTACACGCTGTTGCTTCCGCTGCTGGCCTTTGCGGTGTTCGGTTCCTCGCGCTACCTGGTGGTTGCTGCCGATTCGGCGACCGCTGCCATTCTTGCCGGAAAGCTTGCCGGTATGGCCGCCATTGCAAGCGCGAGATATGTGGCGTTGGCATCGACGGTCGCTCTGCTCACCGGCGGATTTCTGCTGCTGGCCCGAGTCCTCAAGCTTGGCTTTCTGGCCGACTTCTTGTCGCAGACCGTGCTAACAGGGTTTCTCACCGGAGTGGGATGTCAGGTTGGCATCGCCGTGCTGGGCGGGATGCTCGGCCTGGAAGTGCACTCCAGCAGGACGGTTGGACAACTCCTCGAGGTCTTCCGCAGCCTGAACCAGGTTCACATGCCGACCGTGGCTATCTCGGCAGTAGTTGTGACAGGCATCTTTGTCTTCAGCCGGTTTGCTCCTAAGGTCCCCGGCCCGCTGATCGCGGTCATCGGCGCAACAGCCGCTAGCGCAGCTTGGGATTTCGCAGGGCACGGCATCACCACCGTCGGGCCGGTCGTTGGCGGGCTTCCGCATTTAGGGTTGCCGGGTGTGCACTGGAAAGACATTGTGCCACTGCTCGGCGTGTCCGGCTCCTGCCTGGTGACGATCGTTGCCCAGAGCGCGGCTACCGCACGTTTCTACGCGGGGCGCCACCAGCAGCATTTTGACGAAAGCGCAGACCTGGTCGGTCTATCGGCGGCTAACGCCGCGGCAGCGTTGAGCGGGACATTCGTGGTGGACGGCAGTCCTACGCAAACTGCGATGGTCGAAGGCTCCGGAGGTCAAAGCCAGCTCGCCCAGGTGGCGACCGCGATGGCGGTTGCGTTCGTCCTGCTCTTTCTGACCAAGCCTCTGCAATACCTGCCACGTTGCGTGCTGGGCGCCATCGTATTTTTCATTGCTGTCCGTCTAATCGACGTGCGCGGCTTGCGCGACATACAGCGCGAGAGTCCAGGAGAATACAATCTGGCCTTGTTTACCGCGGCGGTTGTTGTGCTGATAGGCGTTGAAGAAGGCATCCTGCTGGCCATGGTGCTGTCGCTGCTTCGGATTGTGCGCCACAGCTATCGTCCTCACACCGGAGTCTTCGTCGTAAGCGAAGACAATGCCTGGCGGCTGGTCCCGGCTGTTCCGGGCGCGGTAACGGAGCCGGGGTTGGTGATCTATCGCTTCGGAGCCGCGCTGTTCTATGCCAATGCCAGCCTGTTTGCAGAAGAGGTTCGGGGCTTGGTTGGGCCAGCTCCTTCAACCGTGCGCTGGCTGGTCGTCGATGCCGAAGCGATCACGAATGTGGATTACACAGCCGCCCGGATGGTGCGACAACTTCAGAAGGAACTGGTTCACTGCGGCATCGTGCTGGCGCTCGCGCGCGTTTCTCTGTCTCTGAAGGCAGACTTAGACCGGCACCTTTTGACTGAGGTCGTCGGCCCGGTGCGGGTTTTCGACCGCCTGCACGATGCGCTGGCGGCATTCGCAGAACTCAAAGACCCGAGTCAATCATTATCAGGCGAAACCTCGCTCTGAGCACGGCCTGATTCGGTGCGCAAATCGGATAACAGCCAGGTTGGCAATGCAAAGAGTGCGAACAATCTGGAAAAGTCCGTGGCATATATAATGTCGCGACAGATGGCTCTCACCTTTGGCACGAAACTCGGCCCTTATGAAGTGCAGTCTCCGCTGGGCGCAGGTGGAATGGGGGAAGTTTACCGTGCAATCGATACCCGCCTGGATCGTATCGTAGCGATTAAAGTTCTTGCTTCTCATCTTTCTTCTTCGCCGGAACTGAAACAGCGCATGGAGCGCGAGGCGAGGGCCATTTCCTCGCTGAACCATCCGCACATCTGCCATCTCTACGACATCGGCTCACAGGACGGCATCGATTACCTGGTGATGGAGTTCCTCGAAGGAGAGACTCTGGCCGAACGGCTTCGCAAAGGAGCGATGCCGCTGAACGAAATCCTCAAGATTGGGATCGCGATTGCCGAAGCGCTGGCGGTGGCTCACCGGCAAGGCATTGTGCACCGTGACCTGAAGCCGGGGAACATCATGCTGACTTCGGGCGGCGCCAAGCTGATGGACTTTGGGCTGGCCAAGCCGCTGGGCGTGCAGACCACGGCCACTGCCTCAGGGACAGTACCAGCGTTCACCGCCGCGCCCACGTTAAGTGGACCAAGTCCGTTGAGCCCACTGACGGCGGCGGGCAGCATCATCGGCACCATCCAGTACATGTCGCCGGAGCAGATTGAGGGCAAGGAAGCAGACGCCCGCTCCGACATTTTTGCCTTTGGCGGTGTGCTGTATGAAATGATTACGGGAAACCGTCCCTTTCAGGGAAAGAGCCAAATTTCGCTGGCATCGTCCATTCTGGAAAGTGATCCTGCGCCGATCAGCGCCCTCAAACCGCTCACTCCGACTGCCTTTGAGCATGTCGTGGCCACCTGCTTGCAGAAGAACCCCGAAGACCGTTTTCAAACCGCGCATGACATCAAAATCGAGCTGCAGTGGATTGCGCAGGAGAAAGATCGGCCAGCGCCGGCGGTGGGCGCATCACCGCCCTTACCATCGCATAGACGCGAGCGTCTTGTTTGGGCAGCAGCTATTGTAGCCGCGATTGTCCTGGGCTCGGCCGCCGGAATGTTCTTCTACCGTCCCGTTCCATCCGCACGCGCCATCCGCACCGTTATCAATCCTCCGGAGAAAACTACGCTCAATCTGACGGGCGATTCTGCCGGGCCGCCGGTGCTGTCACCAGACGGTACAGCTATCGCTTTTGGGGCCACCGGTACTGACGGCAAGACGGCACTCTGGATTCGCCCCATGAACTCGCTGGAGGCACATGCGCTCCCCGAAACAGGCGGTGCGATTTTTCCCTTCTGGTCGCCCGACAGCCGTTCACTCGGATTCTTCGCCGATAGCAAGTTGAAAACGATTGATCTCAATGGCGGCTCTGCGCAAGTGATTGCCGAAGCGCAACTCGGGCGCGGCGGCGCCTGGGGACCGGGTGGGGTGATTGTATTCTCTCCGAATCCAATCGCGCCCATGATGCGGGTCAGTGCCAGCGGAGGAACTCCAGTTTCGATCACCAAGATCGACGGGTCTCAGTACACTTCGCATCGCTGGCCGTTTTTCCTTCCCGACGGCAAGCATTTCCTTTATCTGGCCCTTACCCACGATCCTTCGAAGTCGGCGAACAATACTCTTTATTATGCATCGTTGGACGGCAGCGAAAATCGTCCGCTGATCCGTTCGCAATCGAACGCGGTTTTCGCCAGCGGATATCTTTTGTTCGCGCGTGGCGACCAGTTGATGGCACAACCCTTCGATCCTGGCAAGGGAACACTGAGAGACGAGCCACAGAGCTTGGCCAAAGGAGTGATGAACGACGTCAGCACCTGGCACATGGATGCTTCGGCTTCCGGCGATGGATTACTGGTCCTTGGCAGCGGCGGGACTGCCGATTTGCAGCTGGTCTGGATGGATCGCAGCGGGAAACAGATCGGCACCATAGCCGACAAGTTCTCCGACTTGCAGGGGGCAGTCATCTCCCCGCAAGGAGACCGCGTCGCTCTCCAGATTGACTCGGGTTTGAACGACATCTGGGTGCTGGATTTGGCGCGTGGGGTTCGCACCAGACTGACCTTCGGGCCGGTGGCGAACACGAACCCAGTCTGGTCGCCCGATGGCAAGTGGATCGCCTACACCTCCGCTCGCAACAGTCGCCTCAACCTTTACCGCAAGCGCTCCGATGGCAGCGGAGCGGAAGAGCTTCTGTTCGCCGACGAGCAGATGACTCTGGCCGCGCCGACCACAGCCGACGATTGGTCGGGCGACGACAAGTATCTGATCTATTCGCGATACTCTTCGGAGGGCTGGAAGATCTGGACCCTGCCCCTCGAGGGAGAGCGCAAACCGAGGCTAGTGATAGCGCGCGGCTCCCAGGGCAGGCTTTCCCCGGACGGCCATTGGCTCGCCTATTCATCGGATGAATCCGGGTTGATTCAAGTGTATGTGGTGGCGTTTGGCGGAGGGCAGGGCAAGTGGCAGGTCTCGGCCAACGGAGGAGCGATGCCACAGTGGAGCAAGGACGGTAAAGAGCTGTATTACATAGACTCGACCTTCAATATTCTTGCGGTTCCGGTAAAGAACGCCAGCGGCGTCCTGCAGTTCGGCGCCGCTCAGACGCTCGTCAGCAATTATTCCGCTCCCCAGGTCATCTACGACGTCGCCCCTGACGGCAAGAAAATCCTTATTGACCGGGTTGCGCAACAAGTCAGCCAATCCGTCACTGTAGTTACAAACTTTACGGCGGAGTTGAAGAAATAGGCGAAGCCGAGGATAGCCCTGGTTAACGGTATAGAATGTCGGCTCCGAGGGAAGAACATGCGTCATGCTCGACTGCTACTGACTATGGTCTTTTTGGCGGGATGCGCAACAGCGCAATCGCAGGGCAGCCTGCCGAAGATTGATGCGTCGGCGGTATGGCAGGTCTCGCCGCAGTTCCTCGCCAAAGCCCATGCCGCCTGCGACAAGTCATCCCATCCTGGCGACGGCCAATGCATGATCGACCAGATGGCAAAAGCCGGTGCTCCAGCCGCGGCCGTAAGCTTTACACGCGAACTCCACAAGCAGAGCCACGGCGAGTTCGGTATTATGACCGGGTTCCAAAATCAGAGTCCCGTTTCCTTCGTGTGGGTCATGTATCCCCTGCGAGCCAACACCAACTATGGTCTTTTGCTGGTGAATGGACGGCCGCCTATCATCAACGTCGAGGATCTGAAGCTGCTCGACAGAAAAACGATGGAGAAGAGTTCCCAGTTTCAGGATCTTAAAAATCAATTTCCCAAGGTCGATGTGTGGCCGGGAGATCGTGATGGGAAGATTTGGCCCAACTCGCAGGCCGGGCCTAGTGGCGGAACACAGTTTGTGGTGGGCTATCCGTTGCTCAACGGATGCCACGCCTGCGAGCGTGCAGGATTGGCGATATTCACCTGGAATTTCGATGCCAAGGGGAAATTTCTCGGAACGACATTCCTGGGGATGACTCCACCGCCATTAATCCCCTGATTGGGGTGTACCCCTCTAGTCCCGGCGTTGGTAGTAAGAAAGCCTCCTATCTCGTGATGTGCGTTCTACTTCGTCCCCGCATAGTACCTCCCTGGAACCGAGCGCGCGCAGTCGATCGCGAAGTTCCGGCGGCAGTATAAAGCATGGAAGCATTCGTTTAGAATCCTGCTAGGAAAGCGGGCGACTGGGGCGCGACAGTCAGGAAATGTTTCAATCACGCGTTGGCGTCAGAAGATAACGTCAGGAGATGACATGCAAAACTGGAAGCGGGCGGTGATTGCGGGATCGGTCGGCACGGTGGCAATATTGCTGTTGAAGGGTAGACGTCCGGCGGCGGTGCTGGCGGGAAGCGTGGGACTGGCGGTGCTGGCGTCGGAGTATCCGGATCAATTTGCGCGAATCCGCGAAGAACTGCCCTCGTATGTTCGGCAGGGAACCCGGTTTCTGGATCTGGCGATTAAGATCGGCAGCAAGATCGAGGAACTGGCGGAAGGTCGCGCGGCGCTGGCGTTTGAGGAGTTGGGAGAGTACTGAGGCTCGCGACGGAGACGCGGCAATCCGCGCCTCTACAGAGGAGTTGCGTGGCTAGTCGATTCCCAGTTGTTTGCGGGCTTCGGGGCTTAGGCGCTCGGGGGTCCAGGCTGGCTCCCAGACTACGTTGACATTCGCGTTGCGGACGCCGGGTAGCTGCTCGACGCGCGATTTCACTTGCGCGCTGATGTTAACGTGCTCGGGGCAGCCTTGGGCGGTCAGGGTCATATCGACGGTGACGTCCTGTTGACCTTCGGGCACGTCGTCGAAGCGGATGTTATAGATCAGGCCGAGATCGACGATGTTAACGGGTATTTCGGGATCGTAGCACTGCTTGAGTGCGTTCAGAACATCATCCTGGACGATGGGCATGAATTTCCTTTGCGGCTCACTTGATTCCGGAGTATTGATACCGAGTGCGCTTTTTCTTAATTCTATAGTGAAACCTGGCTTGCCGTGACCATTGGCAGCTGCCGAGCTTTGCTCGGCTGGGACCCTTCGACTTCGCTCAGGGCAGGCTCCGCGAGGCGGCTCTCCCCACACTTAGGATACTGTTCTTAGATCATGGCCATCGATCCGGAGTTTCAGAAAAAACTGCAGATCCTTCTGATGGCTACCATTGTGCTTGCGGGCGGGCGCGCCGCCTACATTCTCTACGAGCGGCACGAGGCGATGAAGGAAGACGCCAAGCCCAAGCAGGAAACTGCCCTCAAGGCGGACTACTACGTCACGCCGAAGAAGTTGCACGCTTACGATCTAAAGTCGGCGCGCCAGTTGACCGAGCAGCCCGTGTGGGTGAAGGTTGGTTATCAACTTACGTACTATCCATACGATCGCGAACGGCACAAGACGGATTTCAGGCATGAGGCGGGAACGCTGCTGCCTTTGCAGAAGCTCGCGATTCGGGATGTGGTGACCGATGTTTCTTCGCGGGCTCCGGGAATCAAGCAGGTGATGGCTTGCTTTCTGCTGGACGGCAAATCGTACGCGGCTCCGATTGGGGCGGAGAAGGGTGGCGACTTCAAAGTTTACACCGATGAGATTTTTTTTCTCGAAGATCCACACGATCTTTACAAGCACTGGCCCGCGGATGTCTGGCAGAAGATTGACGCGCATGAAGTACAAGCGGGAATGAGCGAACTGCAAGCCAGTTTCGCGGTTGGAATGGGCATTCCGGAGGGTTCGGGCGATTACGGTTCGAGAACCCTGCATTATCCGAATGGTGGAAAGCAGTTGGTGATCACCTTTGAGAACGACAAGGCAGTTGAGATCAAGCCGGGGCCGTAGGCTACAATTCCGGTCATGAAACGAACGATCGGGGTTGTTGTTGCCTCTCTTCTGTTTTTCTTCTTTAGCTGCTCCCCAAGTTTTGCCGCACCCCGCACCCTGCGCGTCGATTATTACCACACCGGAAACTCGCACGAAGAATGGTTCAGTCTGGATCGGGTGGTGCTGGAGCCGCTGGAGTGGCCGGGAAACCTGAGCAAGTCGATCGACGACAGTCAGCTGGGAAACTTCCTGGTTGAAGTGCGCGAGCAAGCGAGTGGGAAGTTGGTGTACTCGCGCGGATTCGATACCGTGTTTGGCGAGTGGAAGACGACGGACGAAGCGCTCCACGGGAACCGGACGTTTTCGGAGTCGCTGCGCTTTCCGAATCCCGATGCGCCGGTGGAAGTGTCGCTGAAAGAGCGCACGGGGAGCGGCGTTCAAGACGGTCGGGGAGTTTGGAGAGAAGTGTGGAAGACGGTGGTCGATCCGAAGGACAAGTTCATTGACCGGTCGCGTCCACCTTCGCCGGGAGCGTTGATGGAATTACAGAAGGTGGGCGATCCGTCGACCAAGGTGGATTTGTTGGTGCTGGGCGATGGGTATACGGCGGCGGAGCGCGGGAAGTTCGCGCAAGATGCACAGCGATTCATGGACGCGCTGTTTTCGACATCGCCGTTTCGCGAGCACCGGAAAGACTTCAACGTGTGGGGGCTGTGTCCGGCGGCGGAGGAGTCGG
>Ga0181515_1312600_pt1 | contig 13795 bp, 10 predicted proteins | sample PEATcosm2014_Bin_11_FD_127748 | JGI IMG/M metagenome (GOLD analysis project Ga0181515, IMG submission 127748) | Metatranscriptome of peatland microbial communities from MTU Mesocosm Facility, Houghton, MI, USA - PEATcosm2014_Bin23_30_metaT... | ecosystem: Environmental > Terrestrial > Soil >... | reverse complement strand
GCGCTGGTTTTGTGACAACGTTACGTACTTCATAACCGAAATGGTCGGCCAATACCACGTGACCCGATTCATGTGAGCTTGTTAACGACTGAATCTCTGGATTTTCGATATAGCGCCGAAGTCGTTCGGAATCGGAATCCGATATCGCCGTCTCTTTGGCGTCTCAGCAGATCCTATGTCAACGACGCCCTTGACCTTGGCGAATCGCCGCATGACCGTGTCGGGAGAGACCTGGAGCAATGCGGCGACCTGTGCGACGGTCAGGAGTTCAGACATACCCTACCAGACCCTTACGGGCAGTTTTGCGAGTCGGTTCTTCATCCGCTTTGAGACGAGGTCAGCGTAATGCTTCTCACAGACGGCGACGGTATCGCCCAGCATGGATGCAACCTCGGTCATGGAACAGCCCGACCCTAACCAGAAATCAACCGCCGTATCGCGGAACCGATGGGAGAGGTTGCCACGAATCCATAGACCCGCATCTTGCATTAACTGCTTCAGGTCATCTTGCCACTGCCCGACCGCTGAGGTCACTGCAATCCGTCCATCCCAGAAAAGATATCGCTCGCCCACTATGGACAGCAATTCAGTGACGAGGGCGGGGTCTAGTCTTTGAAGAACTGGACGCCCAGTTTTCTGTCGTTCAATTCGCAACCATCCGTCACGCAGGCTCGCCCGTTCAAGTTGCACGGTGTCCCTGATTGCCAAGCCTGTTGCAACCATACAATGGATTAAACCGTCATCTCACGCACTCGGGGTTCAAGGAATGTCTTCGGAACCTGTGCGAGCAGATGCTTCAACTCCTGCTCGGTAAACGGTTGCGGCTTCAGCCTGTCCTTATCTGTTTTCGACAGGCGGATGGTTTTCAGTGCCGAAAGCAAATCAGGCAGGTTTGATTTACAGCACGAACGGAGAAAACCACGGAGATTCTGCTGTGCCTTCTGGCGGGTCGTGCCTGACTTCCAAGCATCCCAGGTTGCCCGATAGTCTATGACATCCTCGGTTCTAATCTCAGTCGGAAAGAACCTTGACCGTTCATCCATAAATCGCTGGAAACATCCGAGTTGAAATCGCAGTTTGTCGATCCTTCGGGGGCTCAACCCTTCGCTCGTCTTGCCCGACAGGAAGGTCTCAATCGCTTGCGTAATCGTCGGTGTTTCTGATTCACGACGCACAATGATGTGCGACCCTCGGTCAAGTTGATTCTGGAGTTCAATCGCCTTCTCTTCGGCAACGCTCCACGCTCTCGTACCCGTAGATTTACGGTGCTGCCTACCGTCCATCGAATACCGCAGATATTTCCCGCAATGGCAACCACGGTAGAACTCACCACGGCGGAGAGACGAGCAGGTCAGTCTGTGGCGGACGAAAACTTGGACGACAGGACGACGCTTCACACTACGATGCTAACCCACGTCCTAACCCATAGTCAAGGGTTTAGAATCAGAACCATACTAAAACCAGCTGTTTATGCGGGTAAAACGCATATTAAAATCTGGCGGAGAGAGTGGGATTCGAACCCACGTTACCCTTTCGAGTAAACACGCTTTCCAAGCGTGCGCCTTCAGCCACTCGGCCATCTCTCCGGCGAAACCTTGGAACGGTATGTTTCCGGAAGGCTGTCGCTTTGCCGACCGGGCAATGGTTGCGCCGTCTCGGCTTCATTTCATTCTATGGGGGTGGCCGCAACAGCGCAAATCGGAAGGTAGCAGAGGACTAGGAGGGCACGCGGCGCAGTCGTTGTGGTCAGGAAATCTTTTCTGGTGCGACAGGAGTGAGCGTCATTGAGTCAGAACAGCTGGCATGCACACTCGAAGTTGCTGTACCGGCAGAAGCGCCGGCTGCGGCACCCACAGCCGCGGCAGTGCCTGCAGTTTCCGCGTCGGGGGCGGCAACAGGAACCGGTGGCGGCTTGACGCCATCTACAATGTGATGGCTCAGGCAATAGAGCGCTAATTCGAGGCGATCGGCAACTCCAAGTTTGTCATACACCTTGCGGAGGTAGTTCTTGACGACCTGTTCGGTGGTGCCTACGCGAACCGCGATCTCTTTGTTCTTCATGCCCTGAGTAACGCAGGAGACGATCAGCGTTTCTTTAGGCGTGAGTTGGACCTTCGGGCGCGCTCCAGAAGGGCGCAGATTATGACCGCGGAATGCTTCCATCACCCAATGCACGGCTTGGTTCTCAAGCCAGGGTTCGCCGGCGGCAACTTTGCGTAGACAGTCGACCAGGACTTCCGGTTCAACCTCGCGCGACAGAATACCGTGCGCTCCGCGCCGGAAAAGATCGAGTGTGAGCTGTTCGTCCGATACTGGCGTGACCACAATAATCTTTAGTTGAGGCGCCTGGCGCAGGAGTTCCGTCACCGCTTCCACTGGATTAGGGACCAACGCTGACTCAAAGATAAGTACATCCGCAGAGAACTTCGTCACCGCGGACTGTGTCTGGGGCAGCGTTTCAGCCTGACCCACAACCCGGATATCGTCTTCGAGAGCGAATATCTTGCGCAGGCCGGCGCGGAAGATCGCCTGGGTGTCGGCAAGGATAACGCGGATCAAATTGGTCGAGCCGCTATCCTCGTGAACACCGTGATCTCCGCCGACGCTGACCGTGCTGGCCATTATTTTCTCTGTGCCCTATGCTCGCTCGAAATGGTACTCGTCAATCACAACACCAACGCCTCGACGGCCTTTATCCTCAAAGCTGCGAACTACGCGGCCGTGGCAGTCAATCTGAACATCACAACGAGAACCCACAACATTGCCGGGAAGCAGGATCGTGAAATCGACGATCGAACCAACGGGGACGTCGCGATCCATGGCGAAGAGGACACCGTTGGCAGAGATGTTTTGAGTTTCCGCCAGACAGTCGCCGCTCTGCGATTTCAGTTCCACGGGTAGATGCAGCGGAAAACGCGGAGCACTTTGCATTTCTACATAGTGCTTGCTCACAGTCTGCTGCTGCGAGTCCGGCGTCAATTGCTGCTCTGTTCCTTCGCTTTGCACCGTTTCTGACGGACCTTCCTTCCGAAGCGCGCTGGACGCATCCGGATTTCTCGGAAACTCTTTTTTGACGAACGTAAGGGCAGCGTACACCCGGGAATCAGGCTCGCAAAGTTACGGAAGTCATGGAACGGTGGGGCGTTAACTGCTTGAGGATGAGTGGATTACAACGAATCTAAGATGACTCTAGTCGCCCATTCGGTGGGCTGCGGAAGCGGTCCGATTATTGCTCAGAACTTAGTCACTTCCGTGAAGTTAAAATCGCGGATCTTCATGGCAGGTACGACCATGTCAAGCGACTCCTCGCCACAGGACCGAACGGGCACACTCATGGCATTTACGCTTGAGAGCATGTGGATAAGGCTTTGGTTGAAACGGAAATTGCGCACACCCCGCTGGACTCGCCCATTTTCTATCAGAAACGTACCGTCGCGGGTCATGCCGGTGACAATCTTTTCGAAAGGATCGACTTCCCTGATGTACCACAGGCGGGTAACCAGCACGCCGCGCTCGGTGGAGGCAATCATCTGCGCGAGCGTTTGAGGATCTTGCGGCGTCGCGAAGACAATGTTGAGCGGCATCTCGCCCATTTCGTTGGGCAGCGCGAAGCCGTGGCCGGTGGGCGCGATGGGCCCAGCCTTGTCTTTCTGTTCCGAGCGTTTCATGCGCTCCGCGGTAGCGCGCGCGTAGACGACGCGCTGGACTATTCCGTTTTCAACCAGTGGCACTCTCCGCCGCTGCATGCCTTCGCCATCGAAGGGAGACCCCGTTTGTAACGGATGTGTGACGTCATCCCAAATGGTAATGTTTTTGCCGAAAAGTTTACTGCCGATGCGGCCGGTGAGGAATGAACGCTGGTCGAGGATCGCCATGCCCGAGTAATCCCAGAACATGAAGCCAACGATGTCGAGCACGGCCGCAGGTTCCAGAATTACGGTGCACTTCCCTGCTGGAATCTCCGCCGGACGCGCGGAATCGATCGCTTTCTTCGCTGCAATCTCGGCAAGACCGAGCGGATCAAGGTTGGCCACGTCCGGCGAGTTGGCCTTTTGCCATCCGGAGGAATCGTTGGCCAGCATGGTTATGGAAACTTCCGCCAGAGTCTGCATATGCCAGTTGCTCAGCCCTCGCGAATTGAAAATACCCTCCACGGATTCTGAACTGGAAAAGATGCCGGCTGTTGTGAGTTTGTGCTTTTTGGCAGCATCGACTATTTTCTTTACGCCGTCGGCGCGAAGCTGGGGCGTGAGCGAGGCGGTCTCTGCGAAGTGGCGGGAAGGAAACTGCATGGCGAAGACTTTGTCGTCCGCGCTGCCAGCAGCTTCCCTGGAATCCGGCATGGGCAGCAAATCAGGGTCCGGGTGCTGCACTTTTGCCAGATTCTCCGATGATGCAACTACGCGCCGCAAGCTCTCATCGTCAAACTTGTTGGTAAAAGCGCGAGCCGTGCGTCCGCCAAAGACGGTGCGCACCGAAACGATATGGTTTTCTTCTTCTACATTTTGATGAATTGTATTGTTCGCGAAGCGCGTGAGCGCAAATCTTCCTCCGGAGATAAGCACTTCAATTTCATCAGCCGTGGAAAAATTTCGGATGCGGTTGAAAATGTCGCCGGCTTGGTCTCGGGTTAGCATTGATTGGTTAGCATCGGTTGATCAGGTTCAGCCGGTTCGGGTTTCCCTCCGTGTCTCCGTGGTGACCTAGCTTCCTTTGTAAGCACTTCCCACCTTGATCTTCCGAAATAGCGACGGTGCGGCGCCGTGGCCGGTTCCCATCACTTGCTGCGGCTGGCCTTTGCCGCAATTCGGTGTCCCCCAGAGCGTCCACTCATCGCGGGAACAGATGGTATCGAGCGCATTCCAGAACTCGGTCGTGATGCCGGAGTACGACGGGTTCTTCACCATGCGCATGCGCTTGCCATGCTTGATCTCCCAGCCGATCTCGCAGCCGAATTGAAAGTTGTAGCGCTTGTCGTCGATCGACCAGGAGCGGTTGGTCTGCATCAGGATGCCGTGATCGGTGGAGGCAATGAGTTCTTCCAAGCTCAGCGGCTTCTCGCCGGGCAGCAGACTGATGTTGGTCATGCGAATCATAGGCAAACGGTTCCAACCTTCGGCGCGCAGCGTTCCGCCAGAGCGGCTCTCGCCGATAGTGTGCGCGGTCTCGCGTGAGCTGAGATAGCCGGTAAACAATCCATCGGTGATGATCGGCGTACACTGCGCGGGAACGCCCTCGTCGTCGAAACCAAACGTTCCGAGCCCCGGTCCATGCTCCTGGCGCGCGTCGGCAACAACATTTACCATTTCGCTGCCATAGCGCAGGGTGCGTAGTTTGTCGAGCGTAAGGAACGACGTGCCGGCGAAGTTCGCTTCCATGCCCAGCACGCGATCGAGCTCGATAGGGTGCCCAATTGATTCGTGGATTTGCAATCCGAGCTGTGAACTGTCAAGAATGATGTCGAATGTGCCTTCTGGGCATTGCTCCGCATGATGCAAGGCGACCGCCTCCTCCGCGATGCGGCGGGCGTTCTGTCTGAGTTTCAATTCTTCGATCAGCTCATAACCTTTGTTCTGCCACTGGCCGCCATAAGAATTCGGATAAGACCGTTTCTGAATCTCGTTGCCGGCGAATGCATATGCAGTGTAGCCCGCACCCGCGGAATACTTGGTTTGATGGATGTCGGATCCCTCCGACGATATAAACCACTGCTCTTCGCGATTGAAGTTCAGGTTGGTTTCGGCCAGGGTGATGCCGGCAACCGCGCGCAGTTCGGAGTCGATGTTCAGCAACAGCGCAATGTTTTGCTCGACCGAGATCGCGAACGGATCAATCACATGCGGCGTGACCCACTCGGCGGTCACGGGCTTTTCGGGAGCGAGGCGGACATCCTGCTGCTTCACTTGCGCCGAGGCACGGGCAATTTCGACCGCGCGGGCCGCGGTGGCTTCAACCCCGGCGCGCGACAGGTTTTCAGAGGCGGCGAATCCCCACGCGCCGTCGGCCAGCACACGCACGCTCATCCCAGTAGATTCAGCGTCGGATGCGCTGCCGACCTTGCCGTTCTTCGTGGTGAGCGCGCGGCTTCGCTGGCTCACAATGCGGGCATCGGCATAGCTCGCGCCGCGCATCGTGGCGACATTCAAAGCCCAGTTGGCGATTTCCTTCATGCGGAGCTTCAAATTTACCACGGAGACACTCTTCGACTGCTCCCAGGGCCGGCTCCGACGGGAGAAAGGTAAAATAGAATGTCTACGGGGTAGCGTGTGCCACATCCAGCGCGTTCCTCACCGCCAGCAACTCCTTCAAAACCTCGCGCAACTTGGTGGACTCCAGCGCATTCTCTCCGTCAGACTTCGCAACTTTAGGATTGTCGTGCACTTCCAGGAAGATACCATCTACTCCGGCGGCGACCGCCGCACGCGCCAGAACCGGGATGAACTCTGGTTGTCCCCCGCTGACCGTGGGGCCACGGTCGTCGGCTTGCGCCGAAGGGAGTTGGACGGAATGCGTGGCGTCGAAAACGACTGGCGCGAACTTGCGCATGATGGAGAGCGAGCGCATATCCACGACGAGATTGTTATAGCCGAAACTGCTGCCGCGCTCCGTGAGAAATACTTGCGTGTTGCCGGCTTCACGGCATTTCTCCACCGCATGCCGCATGTCCCAGGGCGAAACGAATTGTCCTTTCTTGATGTTGACCGCGCGGCCGCTCAGCGCAGCCGCCACCACGAGGTCGGTCTGGCGGCACAGAAACGCTGGAATTTGCAAAACATCGACTGCTTCCGCGACACGGGCGACATCCGCTACTTCGTGAACGTCAGTGAGCACCGGAACCTGGATTTCATCTTTGATCTTTTTCAGGATGCGAAGGCCTTCCTTGATGCCCGGCCCGCGAAAACTGCGGATCGACGTGCGGTTGGCTTTGTCGTAACTGGCTTTGAAGATAAGCGGGAAACCGAGTGCCCGGGTCACGCCCTTGATGATCTCTGCCATACGAATGGCGTGCTCTTCGCTCTCAATCACACAGGGGCCGGCGATGAGGAAGAGATTCCCCGAGCCAATGCGGACGTCGCCGACCTGGAAGGAAGAAATCAAAAGCAAAGCCTTTCACCGCCGAGCACGCAGAGAGCGCCGAGACAAACAATATCAGCTAAAGACCGATCCGAAAATCAGGCCTAGTCTTGGCGTGTTCGGCGATCTCGGCGGTGAAACGTCTTTCCTATCGGCGCGATACTTTCTCCGGACGGTGAAACATCTCGACCGCAGCCACGTCTTTCTCTGCCCGCCGCTTCGAGCCGTGCTCATACGCCGCCGCAATGAACGTGCTGAACAATGGGTGCGGCTCCAGTGGCTTCGACTTAAACTCGGGATGAAACTGGCATCCGATGAAATAGGGATGATCCGGCAATTCCACCATCTCGACATAAGTACCGTCCGGAGTTGAGCCAGAGATTCGCAACCCTGCCGCCACCATCGGCTCTTCGTATTCGCGATTGAATTCGTAACGATGGCGGTGACGCTCGCTGACTTCTAGCTTGCCGTAGATCTTGTGAGCCAGCGTGTTGGGCTCGATCTTGCAAGTCCATGCGCCCAAACGCATGGTGCCGCCAAGTTCTTCCACGCCGCGCAACTCGCGAAGTTTGTAGATCACGCGATGCGGCGTCGCCTGATCGAACTCGCTCGAATTTGCCTCCGCTAATCCAACCACGTTGCGGGCAAACTCTACACACGCGGTTTGCATTCCGAGGCAAATCCCGAAATAAGGAACTTTATTCTCGCGGGCGTAACGAATCGCGATTAACATCCCCTCGATGCCGCGCTTGCCAAAACCTCCGGGAACCAAAATTCCGTCGTAATCCTCGAGCTGCGCGTCGTTGCTGTTGCTCTGGTTGCCCGTTTCCAGTCCCTCGGCCTCAATCCAGTTCAACTGAAGTTTAAGGTTGTGCGCCAGCGCCCCGTGTACTAGCGCCTCTTTCAGTGACTTGTAAGAATCTTCATACTCGACATACTTGCCGACAATCCCGATTGTGACCGTGTCCTTCGGGTTGTAGACACGATGCACAATGTCCTCCCATTTCGAGAGGTCGCGATCCTGCGCTTCCATGCGCAAATATTTCAGGACAAGGGTGTCCACGCCTTCGTTGGCGAACACGAGCGGGACTTCATACACCGAAGCCACGTCCTTGGCCGTAATCACTGCTTCTTCCTGCACGTTGCAGAAGAGCGCAATCTTCGATTTAAGCTCCTTCGCCAGGAAACGGTCGGTACGGCAGAGCAGGATGTCAGGCTGAATTCCGATGCTGAGAAGTTCCTTCACGGAATGCTGCGTGGGCTTGGTCTTCAATTCCTGTGCGGCGGCGATGAACGGTACCAGTGTCACATGCACGAACAGCGTGTCATCACGGCCCAGTTCCTGGCGCATCTGGCGGATCGCTTCCATGAAAGGCAGCGACTCGATGTCGCCCACCGTGCCGCCAATTTCCACAATCGCTACGTCCACATCCTGCGCCACCTTCTTCATCGCAGCCTTGATTTCGTTGGTGACGTGAGGGATCACCTGCACCGTCTTGCCCAGATAATCGCCGCGGCGCTCTTTGGCAATGATTTGTTCGTAGAGCCGACCCGTGGTCCAGTTATTGTCGCGAGAAAGTTTAGCGTGGGTAAAACGTTCGTAGTGACCGAGGTCGAGATCAGTTTCCGCTCCGTCGTCAGTCACGAAGACTTCGCCATGCTGAAACGGCGACATCGTGCCCGGATCGACGTTGAGGTAAGGATCAAACTTCATCAGGTTGACTTTGAGCCCCCGGCTTTCCAGCAGGCAACCGATCGAAGCCGCAGCCAATCCCTTGCCCAGGGAAGACACAACTCCGCCCGTTACAAAGATGTACTTCGCTGGCATCTCTTCCTCGCTCTAAATTGTGTTTGAAAAATGGTGCAGGTGGGGTGCACGATCAATTATGGCAGAAGATGCCTGCGAAAGGAAATAGAAGAATCAGCTCGCGTTGACTATCCCGGCAATGTGGGCGAAAATGATTCAGCACTTCCCTCGATCCCGACTGTTCGGGCTTCCCGATCGTGGGCCTGTGGCGCAGCTGGGAGCGCGCTTCCATGGCATGGAAGAGGTCGTCGGTTCGATCCCGACCAGGTCCACCAATTCTCTCAACGGACAGAGAATGACCGGCATACGGTCGTGGATGGCTGCCGTCACCGCGTTCGGGGTCGTGGTCAGAATCGAACGCGTCTCCAGCATTGCCCCGCTCGGGTCTTTCCATCTCTCCCATATCTCGGCGAACGCGAACAACTCGACTCCATTCACTTCGAAACAGTACGGCTGTTTCGTCTTCCCAGCTCGCTGCGACTCGTAGAACCCGTCTGCGGGAATAATGCACCTGCGAAATCTCAACGCATCCCGAAATGCAGGCTTCGTAGCCGCCGTCTCCAATCTCGTGTTGATCATCCTGGCAGCGCTGGAGGAGTCCTTCGCCCACGACGGAATGAGGCCCCAACGAACCAGCGACAGATCGCGGCGGGGTTCATTCGGATTGTGGCGAATGACTGGGACGGGCTGGGCGGGAGCGATGTTGTAGCGCGGCACCCAATCTTCGTCGCCCGGAATTAGCCCCCTGGGCCAGCCGGCGACGGCAGGACTTGCTGCAGTTGCTGGATGGGCTGAACCCGACGATTGCCGAGCTGACGCAAGCGATCGAGCAGGAAGTACAGAAGTGTGCGGAGGCACAGCGCTTGCCTCCGTGTTGTTGGTTAGTCTTATTCTTGAGTGTTTGTGCCTCAGTCTAGCAGGCTGCGAAGACGGCTCCGTCAACGCCTCGGCATGCGTGCGCGTACCGTAGTAGAGACCGGTGAAGGAGGAATGCTAGGCTGGTAATATGAACCGGCGGCTAGCTCTTCCCTTTGCCCGTATCACACGCCTTTTACTGGTGTGGATATTTTTCAGCTCAGTGCCTCCCGCCTCCGCCGCGAACTGGACGGTGCGCGCGCAGCCCGCACGGCTGGTGAATGGCGGTCCGGTATTGTTTCAGGTTAAGCCCCCGGCCCCGCTAGAGTCGCTAAATGGAATCTGGCTTGGACATGATGTTTCCTTCAGCTACGATGCAGCCAGTAAAACATGGTTCGCTCTGGCCGGCGTCAGCCTGGAGACCGCCCCCGGAAGCTATAGCCTTGAGCTGACCGGCGAAACGCAGAGCGGAAAATTTCCCAGCACACGGATTTCGTTCACCAGGAAATTGACCGTCACTCGCGCCAAGTATCCCAAGATTGAAGTTAAGCTCAGTGTCGAAGGCAAGTTCACAGAGCCCAGCCCGGGCCAGCAGAGAGAAATTCAGGAAGCACAGGAAGTCAAGAAGGACTACCTAAACCGGGTCACGCCGGAGCGCGAGTGGTCAGGGCCATTCACCGCGCCGGCGGACGCTGCGATTTCTGACGTATTCGGCTCCCGGCGGATTTTCAACGGAAAGACGTCGAGTCCCCACCTGGGTTTGGATTTCCGCGTCCCCAGCGGCACTCCCGTGGCAGCCATGAATGCCGGCACGGTGCTGCTAGCTAGACCTCTTTATTTCGAGGGTAATTTCGTCGTATTGGATCACGGCCAGGGCCTGCTAACCATGTACATGCATCTTTCGGAGTTCAAAGTGAAGGAGGGTGATCAGGTAAAACGCGGCCAGGAAATCGGGCTGAGCGGAGGCACAGGCCGCGCCACAGGCCCGCATCTCCACGTTGGAGTGCGATGGCAGGGCACTTCCCTGGATCCCGCAGGCCTGATGCGTTTGCCCCTGCCCTAGCCGGCTCTTTGGCTGCGAAGAAAGCTAAGCGTTCCCGCCCGAAAGTCCACTCAGTCCTCGCGGAGAAATTTCTCGCAATCCATCCTTCAGAGTGTCTTTTAACTCCAGGTTGCGAATCAGCCGATGCAGGTAATTGGGATGCACGCCTAAGAGGCGGGCTGCCTCGGCATAACTGCCTTGCGTCTGCTCCACCGCGTCGCGAATGAGCTGTTTCTTCAGCTCCTTAAGCGCGGCGTGATATTTTGCCTCCGTCATTTCTGGCGCAGGAGTGCGCTCCAGAAGCGATTCGGGCAGATCCTCGGGCAGAATCATGTCGGAGGATCCCAACACCAGCGCCCGTTCGATGGCATTTTCCAGCTCCCGCACATTGCCCGGCCAATCATAGTTGGCCATGCAAGACAAAGCTTCGCGGGAGATTGGGCGCGGCTTCACTTTGCAGTGTTTGGCATGTTTCTGTACGAAGTGGCGCGCCAGCATCGGGATATCCTCCCGACGCTCCCGCAAGGCGGGCATGGTGACCTTCAACACGGCCAGGCGGTAATAAAGGTCCTTGCGAAACGTGCCGTCTCGCACCGCTTGGTCAAGGTTGCAGTTGCTGGCGGCGATGAGCCGGATATCCACCTTGATGGGATGGCTTCCGCCGACGCGTTCGAACTCACGCTCCTGTAATACACGCAGCAATTTGACTTGCAACACGGGAGCGAGTTCTCCGATTTCGTCGAGGAACACTACGCCTGAGTCGGCTACTTCAAGTCTGCCTTTCTTCAAGCCCGCCGCCCCGGTGAACGCTCCGCGCTCGTGACCGAACAGATCGCTTTCCAGAAGCGTCTCCGGAATCGCCGCGCAATTGATGGCCACAAATGGCTTGTTGGCACGCGGACTATTGCGGTGCAACGCCCGCGCCGCCAGCTCCTTGCCGGTTCCGCTCTCGCCCTCAATCAATACCGTTGAATCGGTGGGCGCCACGCGCTTGAGAAATTGATAAATCTCTTTCATGCGGGCGCTTTCGCCCACCAGGCTCCGCTCCTGACTGATTTCGACCGTCAGGCGCTCATTCTCTTGTTCTAGCCACTGCAAGCGCCGAGCATTCTCCAGCGCGAACGCCGAGATGCCAGCGATCGCAGTCACCAGTTGCAAATGCTCTTCGTGAAGCCGGTTGTCCAGACTGTTACTGTCAAGATAGATGCATCCAATTACCCGCTGGAACACGGTTAGAGGCACACATAACAGCGAGCGCACCTGCGACGCAGCCAGGCTCTCGACCTCCCGCAAATCGCCGCAGCTGGGAACATCCGTACCGAGAATCGCAATCCCCTGCTCCAGCACCTGGCGGGCGACCGTGCGGCTCACCTTCACCAACGGGGCCTGTCCCGCCTGGCGCATGCGAGCGAACATGGAATTGAATTGCTGACTCTCTCTGTCTGCCAACAAGATCGCGCCTCGGCCGGCGGGCACCACCTCAAAAATCAAATCCAGCAACTGTCCTTGCAGGTCATCGAGATCGCGAATGGAATGCACGATCCGGCTAATCTTCAGCAACGCATTCAGGTTGCGGGCTATCTGGGAAGTAGCTGGCAACTCGCGCAACAGTCGGTCTGGTTGTAGGTAAAGGACGTCCTTAGGATGGATGATCGTGGTTTCGGCGATCTGCTGAGACTCCTCGAACTCGACGCGCCCCGACCCCGGGACTAGATTTTCATCTTCCAGCAGGAACAAGAAGGAAGAATCTCCGGTGGCGATCTCGTCACCGTGTTTCAGCCACTGCTCCTGTACCATACCGCCATTGACCTGGGTTCCGTTGCGGCTACCCAAATCCCGTACCTGGAACTTTCCTTCTTGCCCTCGCACCACACAGTGTCTGCGCGAAACCGAAGGATCCGTGACCGCAACCGCGTTTGAGGCTTCCCGCCCGATGGTGATTTCTCCCTCGGATAAAGGAATCGTCGAGTCCTTCAATGGGCCGGAAAGCACTACGAGTCTCGGACGCAAGGCCTCTCACCCCGTGCCCTTCTTATCACACTTCGATTAGAAATTTACTTCCGCACTGAAACTATTCCATTATCCGAACAGATAGGGTCGCTATCCGATGAGATAGCAACCCGGTCACTGGGAAACATCGGCATCACCGTTTTATAGCTGCTTACAGTGGAGCTAAACGCTTGCTTTACGGCAAGTTACGGCTGCCGCCACGGGTTGAAAAAGGGTCGGCAACGACTGGCACACGGCGTGCACCACGTGGAGCGCGCCACTACTCGGCAAAAAGCGATGGGGGAAGCGCTTTTGAGATCAGTTCTGCTGAGTTGCGCAATCAGGGATCCGAAGGGCCCCCTCATCGGGTCCCTGATTTTTGAAGCCGGTACCACCCGTAAAGAGCGCCAAAGAGCTAGCTGGCCACAGTCTCGTTGCCAGCGGAATCCGCGAGCGTAGGCGGGGGGATTGCCGCGCCATCGCGATAAGTTGCGCTGTTGCCCGAAATAGCAGGCACACGATCCCCCGGAACCAGAATTCCCACCAGGTTTAGCGGATCGGCCGCCGAGAGCGTAATCGTCCCCTGCGCGGAGTCCCGCTTCCGCATCGCGCGCACAGACTCCACCGCGACCGGCAAGGCAAACTGCTCGCCCAGAAATCCATCCACAAAACGGCCACCGCGAATCTCGCCCCGGGCCTCAAGGCGACGGAAGGCCATCAACAGCTCGCGCCACGGTGGCAGGTTCGCCTCGCGCGCCAGCACGTCCCGAATCACTATGCCGTAGCGCCGTAATAGCATCCAGCAGGCTGCTTCGACGGCTCGTGATCGCTCGACCACTTCGTCCGCATGCAGGATTGCCCACCGTCCAGCGTTGTGCCTCGGACGCGCCATCCGCCCACTGCCCTGTCCGGCCCGCCGCTTGGGATCGATGAGCGACCGCAGATTGTCGAAGCCATCGGCGGTCACCAACCCGGCGGCTACCAGTTCCCAAAGCCCTGTCTCGATCTCCGCTTTCAGTTTCTCCGTG
>Ga0181515_1302163_pt1 | contig 13841 bp, 8 predicted proteins | sample PEATcosm2014_Bin_11_FD_127748 | JGI IMG/M metagenome (GOLD analysis project Ga0181515, IMG submission 127748) | Metatranscriptome of peatland microbial communities from MTU Mesocosm Facility, Houghton, MI, USA - PEATcosm2014_Bin23_30_metaT... | ecosystem: Environmental > Terrestrial > Soil >... | reverse complement strand
GTGGGAGGGGCCAACGGCGGCGACGACACCGGCGCAGGCGCGGCGGTGTGAGGGTCGGGCTTCCCGGTCAGCTGCCGCAACTTTGCCAGTATTTCGGCGGAGACGGCGATGCTTGCGGCGCCCCGTCCCACGGCTTCATCCAGCATGGCTTTAATCTGATCGAGCGCCGCTAAGGAAAGATTAATGAGCTCGGAGGTGACCTGGAGCCGTCCGTTGCGAACTTCGTCGAAAGCGTTTTCGAGGTTGTGACTGAACCCGGCCAGTTCGTCAAAGCCGAACATGGCCCCCGAGCCCTTGATGGTGTGCAAAGCGCGGAAGGCTCGTCCCACAAGTTCGTTGTCGCCCCGATTGTCGTTGAGTTCGAGGAGCGCCGACTCCAGTTCGACGAGGATCTCGCGCGCTTCTTCCAGGAACGCTTGCTTGAACTTGTCTATCATCTGCTCTCTTGCTTTCTCGACAACCACCCCACCTCGTTGACCTACCTCGGACCCACCGCGACTGGAAACTCGTCAAAACCCGCATCCCTCACGGCAGCCGAAATCTTCTCCGGAAGCCGCCCTGCAAGCGCAAATCCCACGCCCGATCCTCTGGCTTCGCGCTCCGCCGCCCAGAGCAACTGCCAGGCGGTCACGTCCAGTTCGGTCGCGCCTTCCAGGTCTACCCGCAGCTCTCTGCCGGACGCCAGTGCCTGGAGCAGAAGCTTCTTCAGTTCCGCGGCAGAAGCAATGCCGACCTCGCCTTCCAGGCGGATTACACACAGCGCTTCGCTTTGGTCAAGAGTCACGGCCATACCGTCTTCATCGGCATTGCGCAACGGAACTTTAGACTTGTTTCTGTCAACCTGATTGGGCCTACTCCAAATGCCGATTGCAGTTCTGTTTCGTTTCTGCTTCGTCTTGCTTTGCTTATTTCAATTTTTCTGCGCTTCTTCGCTAGTCGAGCAGCGGTCTTCGGTACGCACGCTAAGGGCCGCGTTTGCCACGGGAATCCTTAGAGAAAACTCATCAGAAACATTCCCGGATGCCTCGTGAGCTCCTTATCAGGGCCCGTTTTGCCGGCGAATCCTGGTTGGCGAAGAAGTCCGCGTCAGGCAGCAGGGATGTCGCCAAAGAATTCGCCCGGTCAGGCTCCCGTAAGCGTCGAGCTAGAAAGCGGCGCAGTCGGTTTACGGCGGGGAGAAACAACCTTGGTTCCTCAGAAGGTCGAGAAGGCTCTCACGTTTGAGGGGCGCTAAAAGACGCCGGGTTGAAGAAAAAACGAAGTTGTGCTTAGAGTGAGGTTTTCCGGCGGCTCCGAACACCGCTCCAGCCGCACTTACGCCGTCCCGTTCCGCTTAGGCCCGGTTAAGGCGAGAATGTTCGACTCAATAGATCAGTTTCAGCGAGAACTGAATCTGCCGGGACGACCCAGCCGTTTTGCTGATCAGGCCGAAACCACTGCCGCGCACTATATTCGACGGTAATCCAAAATTTACCAGGTTGAATACATTGAAGAACTCGGCGCGGAATTCTATCGTCGCCAACTCGCCGCCGCCCCTGTGACCTGCGGGGGTGTCCTTAATCACGGCCACGTCGAAATCGTGGAGGCCGGGGGCGCGGAATGTGTCGCGGCCCAGCGTTCCGAAGCGCCCTTGGTTGGGGCCCGTGCCTCCGGGAACGTTGATGGGGATGTTGAAGAAAGAAGCGTTGTCGGCGCCGCGCCCAAAATAATCGGCGCGCACGGGTCGGCTGGTAGACAAGTGCGGGACGGCCACTAAGTCCGGGCGATCTGCCCCTGCCGCTCCTGCCCCCGTTTGCTGCACGCCGGAGTACACGGTAAATGGGGCGCCCGTCGTCAGCGTAGTGATGTCGAGAAACTGCCATCCGGCGGTAAGCGGCTTTCCCAGGGGACGAAGTAAGTTGATGCGTTCGAGACGAAGTAACTGGATCCAGCTGACCGTGAATACGTGCGTGGTATCGAAAGTGGACGGACCTTTTTCAGCTCGCGGATTCCAGGGGTTCTGCGGGAGAGTTTGCAAAATGACGCCGGCATTTCCAAAAAGACCGCCCAGAACGGCGCTGGTGTCGTCGAGCGACTTAGAGTACGTGTAACTCGCCTGTAATCCGAGGCCGGCCCGCGGAGAGTTCTTAGTCAGGCTGGCTTGTAAGGCGTTATAGGACGAGTGCGAGCCGCTGCTGATGATGTTTTCGTCGCCGTAACCTCCCGTGGGATGGCCCGAGGAATCAAACTTGGTGAAGGGCGCGAAAGCAGCATCGGCGCCGGCGTAGCTGTTGGGCGAGAACACGCTGGGAAGGTGAATGCCGGCGGTCGCCACGTACGCGGCGCTTGCCTTGAAGTCGCGAAAATCATGATCGACGCCAAGCGTGTAACTGCCGACGTATCCGTTGCGGAAATCGCGCGCAATGCCGGAGGCGACGGGTAACTGGGTTTGGTGACCGGGAGTAAGTGCGGCTACGTCGTTCTCAAAGCGCTGCAGGTCGAGCACGGTGTTTGGCCGGGCGTCGGTGCTCCGTTGGTTGGGGAAAATGGCCTGGCCTTGAACGTCGTAAGCGGCAGGCAGCACTTCCGAAACCACCGAATTCTGGAACGGCACGGCAATGCTAGGCAGCGCGGTGAAGAAAGGATTGAAGACGTAAGGAATGCCGGCGGTGAGAAAATTGTCCTGCCATAGGTTCGGGAGAAGCGTGACGATGGATCCACCGGCGTGGAACACGGTGTGGGTGGAGACGCCGTAATCAAGGGCAAGCCGAGGTCCCCATCCGCCCCAGTCCTGCAGATACGGAGGCTGCGGATTGATCACGAAGAGCTGGTTGGCCTGGTGGTTCCAGTAGGAGGTGGGTTTCCCATCAGCATCGAGAAATTCCGGAAGCGACGTGCGCTTGGTGGCTTCGTGAATCCGGCTATTGGCCTCGTAGCGCATGCCGTAAGTGACGGTCAGTTTAGGCGTAGCTTTCCAGGTGTCCTGAAAGTAGAAGTTGTAGGCTTCACGGCGCACGCCGGCTTCGTCAAACTTGCCGCCGATGGGCGTGAACTCCGCCGGCACGCTGACGTTGTACGAGAAGGGAGTCGCTGTCAACAGGCCGGTCAGGGAATCGGGAAGCGAGTCGCCGATAGCGATGTTGTGCGTGCCGCTGGCAGAGGTGATAGCGACGGGAGAGTAAGCGGGTCCTCCGCCAAATTCATAGGCGCCATTGGGAGCGGTGCCGAAGATGGTGGAATCGCGATTGAAGCGGATCTCGGTTCCCCACTTATAAGTGTGGTTGTGGTGCACGTAACTCATGTCGTGTGTGAGTTGGTAGAGATTGGAATAGGAGCCGAAGATGGAACCGGCGGGAGAGTCGAAGCCTTCGAAAAGACCGTCGCCGAAGTTGATCGCGGGCTGGGTGTGATTCAAGGCCGGGAAGAAAGGCGTGCTGCGGATGTATCCGAGAGAAGTCTCGGACGTGAAGTGCGGCGTGATGGTGCGCGTGTACTTTACTCCCGCGCTCCGCTGATGGTCGAAGAACTGGATGCCAAAACTGGGATTGACGGCCGTTTGATCGGGATTCGTGACCGGGCCCGTTACCTGATTCAAGCTGAAGCGCGTGAGCAGTTGCGCTTTGTCGGAAATGCGGTGGTCGACCCGAACGGAAACCTGGTCGGTGCGCGTTGTCACCTTCGACGACGTGGCGTAGGTGCGCGCCCCATAAGGGCCCGTCGCCTCATTGGGCAGCGGATAGCCGGCCAGCACCGGAGCAATCGCGGCGTCGACAGGAACCGTAAGCGTGTCACCCGGAAAGGTCGTCGTGTCGATCCCTTGGCGCTCGTCGGCGGTCGGCACGGGAAAGACCTGGGTGGTGCCGAGTACTTGCCGGAACCCCTGGTACTCGCCGAAAAAGAACGTGCGGTCGCGGCCGTCGTAGACTTCCGGAAGCACGATCGGTCCGCCCAGCGTCGCTCCAAACTCATTGCGCGCGAACGGAGGAATGCGCCGATGGCCGAGGCCGGTGTAGTCGAAGTAATTCCGGGCGTCGAAGGCAGCGTTGCGGACAAACTCAAACACGCTGCCATGCACGGCGTTCGTGCCGGAGCGGGTGACCACATTCGTGTAACTGGCGGCGCCGTGGCCAATCTCGGCCGGCATCACGCCGGTGCTGGACTGCACTTCCTGGATGGCGTCGACATTGAAGTTGGAAAAAGTCGCGCCGCCCATTTCCGGGTCGGTGGTGTCGGCTCCGTCAAGCGCGAAGACGGTGGCGCTGCCGCGCTGGCCGTTCACCGCAAACTGCTGCGTAAAATTCGCGGCGCCGTTGGTGTCGGTCATGGTGCCCGCGGCCAGAAGCAACAGCTTGCTGAAGTCGCGTGAGTTCAGCGGCAGGCTGGAAACTTCTCCCGCCGAAAGATGTTCGCCGCCGCTGGCTTGCGGAGCCGACGCGCCTTCTTTCTGCAGCAGCACCAAACCTTTTTCCGGAGACGACAGTGTCAGTCCGCCAGTGAGCTTGGTTCCGTCCTGGACATCCAACAACGCAGCCGACTTGAAGCTCGCCGCCTTTGTGATTATGGACAATTCATACTTGCCCGGCGTAATGCCGGAAAAAGTAAACTCTCCACTGGCCGAGGTGGTCGTCGCGTAAGCGGAGGCTCCGGATGAGGAGCGCAGCGTAATCGTGGCTTTCGGGACGGGACTTCCAGTGCCGTCGCGAAGCACACCAGTCCAAGGCAAAGCAGCTCCCGCAGCCGGAAGTATACCGAAGGAAAAGATGAAACCTGCCGCCATCAGTGCGTGCCGAACAAAACCGTGCATGATGCGAAGAATTATACTGACCGGGCGCCCAGTCCAGCGTCGACCTTGAAAGTAGCGACTGAAACGTTGGATGGTTGCCGGCTGACATTCTGCTTATCGTTCCTGGCGCCATACTGAAACTCCGCTAGACTTTGAGTTTTGGCATGCGCACTGAGCGGGTTTTGGAATCGGGGGCGACAGGCTGGAGGAGGTGTGGTAAAACAGGATGCGATGGGTAAAGGTCAGTCAATAGGCGAAGCGGCGGGAACCGATAAGCCACGATTCGCATAGAAGCACGCAAGAAGTGACCTCGACCGGAACCCAGAAAAACTCCTGTAAACGAAACCAGTAAAAGAGTTTGCAGGTTGGTGAGGGCGCGTAGCTCAGTTGGTAGAGCAACGCCCTTTTAAGGCGTGGGTCGCAGGTTCGATTCCTGCCGCGCTCACCATGAATTGACGCACCGTCGATTTGACGACTCACAAAGGGCCTGCTGGAATAATTACGGCCAGTTCCTGGCGGACCATCGCCCCTCCGCACGATCAACTTCCGGGCTTGAGCGATTCAATCGGCGGAAACGAAGTAGGTGAAGTGTAGATGCACTCGGAAGGTTGTTTCCCGGTTTGAATCGCAGAGGCAACCGCCTCGACGGCGGTGCCGGCATTCGGCGGAATGACCACGGTGGCCGCCAGCAGACCGTTTCGGACCGCGGCTTGTCCGGTTCCGGGCAACCCGTCACACCCCAGGAAAGGAACACTCATCCAGCGCTCGCGTTCGCTTCCGGACGTGTGCGCCTGTACGGCCTTGCGGGCGCCGAGAGCCATAGCATCGTTCTGAGCCGCGACACCTGCGATCAGCTGACTCTTTCCCAAACCGAGCTTGAGCCACGAAGTGACTGCCTGATGCGCACTCTGCTCCGTCCACAGACCCTTGAGTGCGCGCACTTCCGTGTTCGCGGGCTTAGCGGATTCCATCCCCGCTCTGCGCTGCGAGGAAGCGGTATTGTCCGCCGGACCCTGAATGTAGAGCAACGTGCCGCCGCCGGGAAGCAGCCGGGCGATTTGCTGGCCCTGAATTTTTCCCACTTCGACATGACTCGTGCTGACGGAAAAAAGCGGAGTCGGGAATTGACGCCGAAGTTCCGAAGCGTAGTCGACCACCCGATTCAAGACGACCCACGCCACTCCCGACGAGGCTGCCAGCCTGGCGGCCTGTGCCAGCGGCGTTCCGACAGGCTCGAACAAAATCCCCCCCGGTCGCCGGTCCGGAGGGCGTTGCAGAAGTTCGAGCACTTGCTGGCTTTGCGCAATCGCACTGTGCTCGATGTGGATGACTTGTAGCTCGACCCCAAGCCGCATCGCGGCTTTCTCCGCTGCGGTTACCTGCGCGGCCTGATAATCATTGTTCTCGACCGCCAACAGAACAAGGCTCAGTTTTTTCATCCGCTATAGGCCCAACTACTCAATCAGCCGGATTCCCCCATCTGACTTAGCGACCTTTGCCTGAATTGTACGCCCGTTTCGCCCATTCGCCACACGCTGAAATGAAAGATAGTGTCGTAAATCTCTCAAAAAAGGGAACAGTCCCAAAATGACTTTCGGGCAGGAATCCGCCAGGAAGAACCCACTCCGTGACAACGAGCACCGCAGCCTGCCAGCGAACCTGGATTAAGATATCCACCATGAGTGTCCGCCGCAGCGCCGAGTCGATCCTGGACCCCGAAGAGCGCTTTGAAGGCTTCGAAACCCTGATGCCCTTCAAAGTGCAAAACATTCTTCTCGTCTCCAGCCTCTACGATTCCTTCATCCTCCGCGAAGATGGCCGCCTCAACGAGTTGCTCATCGACGAGTCGCTCGAACTCAACCTCCGCCGCGTCCCAGGCATCACGCACGTCTCCAGTTGCGCGGAAGCGGTTGACCTGGCCCGTTCCCAGCCGCAATTCAACCTGATCGTCACCAACCTCGCGGTCGGCGACATGAACGCGGCGCAGTTGGCGCGCGAGGTAAAGCAGGCTGGGCTGGATGTTCCGGTCGTGGTGCTCGCTTACGACTATCGCGAGATCAAGAATTTCGTGGCCAGGAATCCAGTCACCGAGATCGACCGCATTTTTCTGTGGCAGGGCAATGCCCGCATCCTGATCGCCATCGTCAAGTACATCGAGGATAAGCGCAACGTCCTGCACGATACCCAGGCCATCGGAGTGCCGGTGCTGCTGGTCGTGGAAGACAACATCCGCTACTACTCGTCGTTTCTGCCTGTGATTTATACCGAACTGATCAAGCAATCGCGGCGCGTGATCCAGGAAGGCATCAACGTGGCGCACAAGCTGTTGCGCATGCAGGCCCGCCCGAGGATTCTGCTGAGCTCGAACTTTGAAGACGCGGCCAGCCTGGTGCAGGAGTACCGCAATTACCTGTTCGGCCTGGTATCGGACGTAGAGTTCCCCTGGGAAGGCAAGCTCAGTCCAGAGGCGGGTTTTGAACTGGCGCGCATGGTGAAGAGCCTGGTGCCGGACGTGCCGGTAGTCTTGCAGACCAGCCGCACCGAGTTCCGCCCGCGGGCGCAAGCCGCCGGCTATTCGTTCTTGCGCAAACGTTCGCCCACGCTGCTGAAAGACCTCCGCCAGATTCTGACCGACCACTTCGGTTTCGGCGACTTCGTGTTTCGTCTGCCGGATGCGACCGAAGTCGGACGGGCAAAAGACTTGAACGAACTGGAAGAACAACTGCAATCGGTCCCGCCCGAAAGCCTGATGTATCACGCCCAGAGAAACCACTTCTCCCACTGGCTGGTGGCGCGCACCGAGTTTGCCTTGGCAGCCAAGCTCCGGCCGCGGCGCGTTTCCGATTTCAGCGGCCCCGAGCATCTGCGCCGCGATCTCATCGAATCGATCAACGACTACCGCCGCGAACAGAGCGAGGTGCTGATCGGAGACTTCCGCGCCGATACGTTCCAGCCGTCGGAATCGAATTTCTTGCGCATCGGCGCCGGATCCCTCGGCGGGAAAGCCCGTGGCCTCGCCTTTGTTCGCCATCTTCTGCGAAAAAATCGCATCACCCGCCGCTTTCCCGGCATTCGTATCTCCGTGCCTCCAGCCGTCGTCCTGGCGACCGATGTGTTCGATCAATTCGTCACCGAGAACAACCTCCTGGATTTTGCCTTGCAGTGCGAAGACGACGCTGAAATTCAGCGGAAGTTCCTGGACACACCGCTGTCCGCATCCCTCACCCTGGACCTTCAATCGTTTTTGGCCGAGATAAAGCATCCCTTGGCCGTGCGCTCGTCCAGCCTGCTGGAGGACTCGCAATACCAGCCTTTTACCGGCGTATATGAGACCTTCATGCTCGGCAATCAGCAAGCGAATCCAGAAGACCGGCTGACGGCGCTCAGCGAGGCCATCCGGCGCGTCTACGCTTCCACCTTCAGCCGCCATGCCAAGGCCTACGTGCGGGCGACACCCTATCGTCTGGAAGAAGAGAAAATGGCGGTCATTCTCCAGCAGGTCGTGGGCACGCCCCATGGGCAGCGTTTTTATCCGGATTTTTCCGGAGTCGTGCGCTCGCACAATTTTTATCCTGTGCCTCCGATGGCCTTCGAAGACGGCATCGCCGCCGTTGCTCTCGGTCTGGGCCGGGCCGTGGTGGATGGAGGCAAGTGTTTGACGTTCTGCCCGCGCTATCCCCAAAACCTGGTGCAGTTTTCCTCGGTCGAAGACATACTCGCCAACTCGCAGTCGGAATTCTGGGCCTTGGAGTTGCACGGCGCCACGGACGGCCGCCCAGGCCATTGGCACGAGCGCAGGTTCGGCCTGAACGCCGCCGAAAGCGACGGCACATTGCACGCGGTGGCCTCGACTTACTCCAAAGACAATCACGCCATCTACGATGGAGTAAGTCGGCCGGGAGCGCGCATCGTGACCTTTGCCCCCATGCTCAAGCACGGTACCTTCCCATTGGCTGAGATTCTAGATGTCCTGGTTCGAGCCGGCGAAGACGCGCTGGGCAATCCCGTAGAAATCGAATTTGCCGTGCGCCTGCCTCAGCAGGCGGGCCAGGTAACCGGCCCAGTGCTTGGCCAAGTCGCGGAGTTTGGATTCCTGCAAATCCGGCCCTTGACGCTGTCGCGCGACGGCGAGGACTTGGTCCTCGACGATGTGCAACCCGAACGCTTGATCTGCCAAAGCAGCAAGGTTCTGGGCAACGGCCGCATCGACAATCTTTACGACGTCGTGGTGGTAGATTCGCAGCGCTTCGAGCGCAGCCGCAGTCAGGAAGTAGCCAAGGCGGTCGCGCAGCTCAATCGCCGCCTCAATGAGGAGAACCGTCCCTACCTGCTGATTGGCGTGGGCCGTTGGGGATCAACCGAACCCTGGCTCGGCATTCCAGTCGAATGGGATGAAATCTCCGGCGCGCGCGTGATTGTCGAAGCGGGATTCCGCGATTTTCGTGTCACGCCATCGCAAGGCAGCCATTTCTTCCAGAATCTCACCGCCTTTCAGATCGGCTACTTCACCGTGAATCCCGATGCCGGCGAGGGCTCCGTCGATTGGCAGTGGCTAACGGAACAAGCGGCCGTCGAGGAGCAAGGCTGTGTCCGTCATCTGCAGTTTGCGGAGCCGATCCGCGTCGTGATGAACAGCCGCACTAGTCAAGGCGTAATCTTCAAGCCCGAACCAAGCCGTGAATTGGCGCCGGCCCTGATCGACAGTAGCCTAATGAGCTAGCGTCGACCTTCATTTCCTCCGGCCCATGTAAATTAGATCAATGCCTACGATCCGCTGCAGTGCCCTGTTGTTCGACCTGGACGGAGTGCTCATCGATTCCACTCCCGCGGTCGCGCGCGTGTGGCACCGCTGGGCGCTCGAACATGGCTTTGATCCCGACACCGTGGTCCACCTGGCGCACGGGCGCCCAAGTCGAACCACCATCCGCGAGCTCTTGCCGAACGCGGACATCGCCAGCGAAGATCGCGAAGTCGAACGCCGGGAGATGGAGGACACCGATGGCGTGGTTCTGCTGCCCGGTGCGCAGCGACTCTTGAACGCCCTGCCTCCGGAACGCTGGACCATTGCGACCTCATGCACGCGCCCGCTCGCCGAGGTGCGTTTGCGGGCTGCGGGCCTGCCCATCCCAAAAACCATGACCACGTCGAGCGACGTGAAGATCGGCAAGCCCGATCCCGAGCCTTATCTGAAGGCGGCGGCGAAGCTCGGGTTTGCCCCCTCAGATTGCGTCGTAGTAGAAGATGCGGCAGCAGGAGTTCGCGCAGGAAAGGCCGCTGGCGCCAGAGTGATTGCATTCCTCACAACCATGACCCGTCCCAATCTAGAAGAAGCAGGCGCCGATTGGCTCGTTCAAAACTGCGCCAACATTACGGCATCGAGTGATGGCCACGGCCTCCAGCTGAGCCTTTCGCTGTGAGGCAAATATGCTGCGAGCTGCAAGCTACGAGCTGTGAGCTGTGAAGCATCGGGGTTGCTCGAAGCTCGTAGCTCGAAGCTCGCGGCTCAGCGACAAGAAATTAGCCCACCGCCATGACAAGAAGCCATTGCGCCTGCCCATCCGCTCAACTAGAATCCTCCCGTTCCTTAGAAGTTGCCCGCGAGAATTAGGATTGATGAGCGGCGGGCGGCTCCGATCTTTTCTATCGCGACGCAGAATCGCTAGACAGGCAGGGCCTCGTGATCATCGGTGTGCCGAAAGAAAGTTATCCGGGCGAGCGGCGGGTTGCGCTCGTGCCGTCAGTCGTTCCGACGCTGGCCAAAGCCGGTTTCGAAATCCACATCCAGTCCGGCGCTGGAATCGATGCCGGCTATCCCGATTCCCAGTATGCCGACAAGGGCGCGAAAATCGTCGCCGACCGCGCGGCCGTGTTCGCTGCCGCCGACATTATCGTGCAGATTCTTTGCTACGGGTCCAACGACGTGACGGGAAGGGAAGATCTGCCGCTGTTTCACCGCAATCAGATCCTGGTCGGATTTCTGCGTCCGTTCGGCTCGGTGGAAATCGTGCAGGAAATCGCGCACGCTGGCGTCACCGCCTTTTCCGTGGAGTTGATGCCTCGTTCCACTCGCGCCCAAAGCATGGACGCGCTCTCCTCGATGGGCACGGTGTGCGGATACAAAGCGGTTCTGATGGCAGCCGACCACCACCCGCGCTTTTTCCCCATGCTCACCACCGCAGCGGGAACCATCACTCCCGCCCGCGTGTTCGTGATCGGATGCGGCGTTGCCGGACTGCAGGCAATAGCGACCGCCCGCCGCCTGGGCGCGGTGATTTCCGCTTACGATTTACGGCCCGCCGCGAAAGAGCAGGTGCAGAGTCTCGGCGGACGTTTTGTCGAGCTTCCCATCGAAGCAAAAGACGCGCAGGACGCTCGCGGATATGCCCGTGCGCAGGATGAAGACTTCTATCGCCGTCAGCGCGAGTTGCTCGGAAAAGTTGTGCAGGAAAGTGATGTGGTGATTACCGCGGCGGTGATTCCGGGGAAGAAATCGCCGATCCTGGTGACCGAGGATATGGTGAAGGGAATGGCGCCCGGCTCGGTGATACTCGATCTGGCCTCCGAACGCGGCGGTAACTGCGAGATCACCGAAACTGGCAAGACCGTCGTCAAGCATGGAGTGACCATCATCGGAGCGATCAACGTGGCCACCGGCGTGCCTTATCACGCGAGCATGATGTACGCTCGCAACATCACTGCCTTCCTGACTCACCTGATCAAAGATCAAAAGTTGAATCTGAATCTCGAAGATGAAATTGTTCGCGAGACTCTGCTCACCCACGGTGGCGACGTCGTGAACGCAAGGGTCCGCGAGTTCTTCAAGTTGCCCGCACTCGTAAAGTGATGGTGGAGCGACGGGCGTCTCGCCCGTCCGGAGGGATGACTGCGGGGCCGGGTGGGGAAGCCGGCGCTCCACAAACTAATACGGAGGAACGATGAACAGCAGTTCGAACCTGATCAACGCGCTCTTTATTTTTGTGCTCGCCGGATTCATCGGATTTGAAGTGATCCGGCGGGTCTCGCCCTTGCTGCACACTCCGTTGATGTCGCTCACCAACGCCCTGGATGCGATCGCCGTGGTGGGCGCGATCGTGCTCGTAGGCGAGCACAAGAGCACGCTCTCCGCCATCTTCGGATTCATCGCCGTGGTCGCCGCCACCAGCAACATCGTGGGCGGTTTTCTGATCACGGACCGCATGTTGAAGATGTTCAAATCCAGCCGTCCCGCGGCGAAACCGGCGGATAAGTCAGTGGCCAAATTGGTGGCCAAGTAATGACCGCCGAACTCGCAGGCGGCCAAGTCGTCATCGAGCTCGTATATCTCATCGCGAGCGTGCTCTTCATCCTCTCGTTGAAGTGGATGAGCTCGCCAACCACCGCCCGCCACGGCATCTGGGCCGGCGAAATTGGCATGCTCCTGGCGATCTGCGGCACGCTGCTGCACCACGGTATTGTGGATTACCGGCTGATTGCCATTGGCTTAGTGCTCGGTACCATCATCGGCGTTCCGCTCGGCCGCGTGGCGATGACGGCGGTGCCGCAGCGAACCGCGCTCAGTCACGCCTTTGGCGCCCTCTGCGTCACGCTAGTCGGCTCGGCCGAGTTTTATCTGCGCTCACCCGATATCTCGCGCTTCATGATGTCGGTCCTCTCGCTCGAGGTAATTCTCGGCGGTCTGACCGTCACCGGGAGCTTGATGGCTGCCGGCAAGCTGCAGGAAATTCTGCCGCAGCGCCCGCTGACTTACAAAGGCCAGAACCTCGTCAACTTTCTGCTGCTCGCCGGTGCCCTGGCCATCGCCATATCTCTCGTTCTGCATCCAGAAGCCCGGTCCTTGTTTCCGTTCATGATCCTGATCGCCTTGGCGTTCGGCGTGTTATTGATCATCCCCATCGGCGGCGCGGACATGCCAACCGTGATCTCGCTGTTGAATGGCTATGCCGGTCTGTCGGCCGCGGCCATGGGCTTCGTGCTCGACAGCAAGCTGCTTATCATCGCCGGCGCGCTCGACGGATCGTCGGGTCTATTTCTCTCCATCATTATGTCGAAGGCGATGAACCGCTCCTTCACCAACGTTTTGTTCGGAGCCTTTGGCCAGGTGCAACCCTCGGCCGCGGCGGGGGAAGAAGCCAAGCCCGTTCGCAGCGCGACCCCGGAAGAGGCAGCGGCCATCTTGTCCGCCGCGAACCGGGTCATCATCGTCCCCGGATACGGCATGGCCGTAGCCCAGGCGCAGCACAAAGTGCGCGAACTCTATGATGCTCTAACCAAGCGCGGAGTCGACGTGCGCTTCGCCATCCATCCCGTTGCCGGACGCATGCCCGGCCACATGAATGTGCTCCTCGCCGAAGCCGATATTCCCTACGACCGCCTGATTGAGATGGACGAAATCAACGGCGACTTCCCGCAGACCGATGTCGCCCTGGTAATTGGCGCCAACGACGTTACTAACCCGGCCGCCCGCTCCGATGCTTCCAGCCCCATCTACGGAATGCCGATCCTTGACGTCGACAAAGCCCATACCGTGATGGTCATCAAACGCAGCATGAATCCTGGCTTCGCGGGCATCGATAACCCGCTCTACTATCTCGACAACACCCTGATGTTATTCGGCGACGCCAAGGCATTTGTCGGCAGTATCGTGCGCGAGCTCAGCGGAGGCCACGGCTAGCAGTCCGTGGCGTAAGTGAGATTCGAATCAGGACATGCCTTCAGGTATGCCGCAAGTGCACTAGGATCGGCGCGCCTTCAGGCGCTGAGTCCCGAAATCGGAACAGCACGGGCTTCCGCTGCTAAGTGGTATGGGTCTTCCACGGATCGATGCGGGATAAGTCGATTTTTGATGCCCCGGTCCCTAACAGGCTGCGGGAAAACCCGATGTTCCAGTTGATTTTGGGTGGCGCAGCGCTTCAGCGCTGCGGTAACTGCCTTGTTCTTAGCCCGGCTTTAGCCGCTGCGGTAAGACTGCGGTGCGGCAGATACTTTTTTCCGCGGTCTGAAAGCGGGCCTGATTTCGAAGAACTTACGGCAAGGGATACCCTGATACGAGTCGCTCTTGCACTCGGGTAGAAATCCGGCG
>Ga0181515_1048998_pt1 | contig 13950 bp, 13 predicted proteins | sample PEATcosm2014_Bin_11_FD_127748 | JGI IMG/M metagenome (GOLD analysis project Ga0181515, IMG submission 127748) | Metatranscriptome of peatland microbial communities from MTU Mesocosm Facility, Houghton, MI, USA - PEATcosm2014_Bin23_30_metaT... | ecosystem: Environmental > Terrestrial > Soil >... | reverse complement strand
CGCGATGCCGCCCGGGCACAGCAGACGGCGGAGACAATCCGCAAGCGGGCGGGCGCAAATGTTCAAATCTCCGGGTTGGAAAATTCGGCAGCCTGCGCCGCCAGCGATCTGCTGGTGCTCACCGTGCCGTTCGAAGGACAGGCGGCGCTGCTCAAGCAGTTGAAGCCTGCGATCCGTCCGGGCAGCATTCTGATCGATGCCACCGTTCCGCTGGCTGCAAGCGTCGGTGGACGCGCCAGCCGCACCCTTGGTGTGTGGCAGGGTTCGGCCGCGCAACAGACGGCGGAACTTGTCCCGAAGGACGTTTCCGTCGCAGCGGCATTCCAGAATGTTTCGGCGGACGTGCTCAACAGCGATAGTAACGAAGATGTGGATTGCGACGTAATCGTATGCAGCGATGATCCGAATGCCACCGAAGTCACGATGGAACTTGCGGCGAAGATCGTGCGCGTGCGGGCGATTGATGGCGGGAAGCTGGAAAACGCGCGCATCGTCGAGCAGATCACCGCGTTGCTGATCGGTCTCAACATCCGGCACAAAGGGCATGGTGGGATACGGATCACGGGGCTGCCCGACGGCGCTTACAAGACAAGCCCGGTGATTCGTTAGACCTGTGGAGCGCCGGGCGTCCTTGCCCGGCCACTATTCTGTTAAGGTGCAAACGGGACGCGCGAGACGCCGGTCGCTCCACTCTAAGACATGACTACTCCTCCCAGCCAAAGATCGGCCATCGAAGCACCAGCCATCGAATTTGATCATGCTTCCTTCCGCCTAAACGGACGCCCCCTGCTGCATGATCTGGTGCTTTCCGTGAAGCAGGGTGAAACGCTGGTGCTGCTCGGGCGCAGCGGATCAGGGAAAACTACAACTTTAAAGCTGATCAACCGGCTATTGCTGCCAACCGCTGGCGAAGTGCGGGTGAACGGCCGCCCGACTACGGAATGGGATCCGATCCGTTTACGGCGAAGCATCGGATACGTCATTCAGGACGGCGGTTTATTTCCGCACTTCACGGTTGAGCGCAATATAGCGCTCGTGCCGAGGATTGAGAACTGGCCGCGGCCACGCGTGGCAGCGCGGGTGCACGAGTTGCTGGCCCTGGTTGGGTTGAAGGTGGAACTGGCATCCCGTTATCCCAACGAACTCTCCGGAGGTCAGCGGCAGCGCGTCGGTGTGGCGCGCGCGCTCGCAGCCGATCCTTCCATTCTGATTCTTGACGAGCCTTTCGGCGCACTCGATCCAATCACGAGATCTGAAATGCAGAAAGAGTTTCGCGCCCTGCAGCAGCGGATGCGGAAGACGGTGATCTTTGTCACCCACGATCTGCGAGAGGCTTTGCTGCTTGGCGATCGCATCGCGCTGATGGAAGAAGGCCGCCTCATCGTGGACCTTCCCGCGGCGGAGTGTTCGCGTTCCGAGCACCCACTAGTGCGAGCGTACGTGGAAGCATTTTCCGGATTTCAGGAGCGAGATTAATTGAGATCCGGAGTAATCACGAAGTGATCGCGAGGTGGTCGGCATGAATTTCTTGCAGTTCATGATGGCGAATCGCCAGCAGGTGCTCGATCTTACGCTGGAACACATCACGCTGGCAGGAGTGGCCACACTTCTCGCGGCGCTCGTCGGGATTCCACTCGGCATCCTGATTACGCGTGTTCCGCAACTCAGCAAGCCGGTGCTCGGTGGCGCGAATATCATCCAGACCATCCCCAGCCTCGCTCTGTTCGGCTTTCTTCTTCCGGCACCGTGGATTGGAGAACGCGCCGGCCGATTGGCGATCCTGGCGCTGGCGCTCTACGCGTTGTTACCATTGATTCGCAATACCTACGCGGGCATTCGCACCGTCGACCCAGCCGTGGTCGAGGCAGGACGCGCCATGGGATTAACCGACCGGCAACTGCTCTTCCAGGTGGAGTTGCCGCTCGCCTCGGGAGTCATTGTCGCCGGAGTGCGAATCGCGACCGTCGTCTCCATCGGGCTCGCAACCATCGCAGCTGCGATCGGCGCGGGCGGACTGGGAGAATTTATTTTTCGAGGACTGGCCATGGTGAACAATGACGTGATCCTGGCGGGAGCCGTCCCGGCGGCGCTGCTGGCGCTAGTGGCAGACTTTGTGCTCGGACGGCTGGAGCGGCGCTTAGGATCGCTGCGTTTGAAATCTGGCACGTGAAGCCGTATACAACGGAAACGGTGGCGCAACCCCGATGGATTGTGCTTAAATTCGCGAGTTATCCAACGAGTTAGGTAGGAAGATCACTTCAAGACGAGGAGCTTCATGCGTAGAAGAGTGTTTGCGTTCTTATTCTGTTTTCTGTTGCTGGCTATTTCCTGCTCTGCCGCCAAGCGCGCCGTCACCCTCGAAGACCTTTATCGCCTTCGCGGAATAGAAGATTTGCACCTGTCTCCCGACGGCAGGACCGTCCTGTTCACCCTGCACACGAGCGACCTGGCGAAGGCCAAGCGCACCTCGCACGTCTGGCTGACGGATGCCGACGGCAAGAACGCGCGCCAGTTTACGTTTGGCGAAAAGAGTGAATCGGCGCCCATCTTCTCGCCCGACGGCAAGTGGATCGCCTTCATCAGTTCGCGGGATGGCGACGATAGTCTCTATGTCATGTCTACCAGCGGTGGCGAAGCCCGGCGACTCACTAACATCTCCACGGGAGTTGCCGACCCGCTCTGGTCTCCGGACGGAAAATGGATCGCGTTTTCGAGTGACGTCTATCCGGAATGCGGCGCGGACGATGCTTGCAACAAGAAGATCAGTGAGCGCTGGACCAAGGGCCCGCTCCACGCCCATATGGCCGATGCGCTCCTCTACCGCCACTGGACGCAATGGAAAGACGGCAAGCGCACGCACGTCCTGTTGGCCGACGTCGCCACCGGCGCCATGCGCGACCTGACGCCGGGTGACTTCGATTCGCCTCCGTTCCAGCTCGGCGGAGCCTTGCAATATGACTTCTCTCCCGATAGCACAGAACTTGCCTTCGACTCCAATCATGACCGCAACCTTGCGTCGTCCACCAACACTGACGTGTGGATCGTCCCGCTCTCTGGCAATCAGTCGCCGCGCGATATCACCGCTTCGAATCCGGCCTTCGATGGCCATCCGAAATACTCGCCGGACGGAAAATACATCGCCTATCAGATGCAAAAGCAACCCGGCTATGAATCCGACCTCTTTCGACTGGCCATCTACGATCGCTCTGCTGGCACATCCCGCGTGCTCACCGAGTCCTTCCGCAACTGGGTCGACACTTTTCAATGGGCCTCAGACTCGAAATCCCTCTACTTCACAGCTCCGGTGGAAGGCGACAATCCTATCTTCCGTGTGACTCTCGACTCCGATTCCATTCAACAAGTGTTGCTGGACCGGACCATCGACGATTTCGCGCTCTTCCCGGACAACCGGCGCATCATCTACACCCGGCGCTCCACCGGCGAGCCAGTCGAAATTTTTGCTGTGGATTTAGCTGACGGGAAGTCCTCGACCCCGCAGCGCCTGTCTCAATTCAACGACGAAATCGTCAATGAGGTGGACTTCCGTCCGGCCGAACGCATGTGGGTGAAGGGAGCCGACGGAGCAAAGATCGAAGTTTTCATCGTCAAGCCCCACAACTTCGATCCGTCGAAGAAATATCCGCTCATCCTCAACGTGCACGGCGGGCCGCAGTTCCAGTGGCAGGACTCCTTTCGCGGTGACTGGCAGGTTTATCCCGGCGCTGGTTACGTCGTCGCGTTTGCCAATCCGCATGGATCCACCGGCTACGGCCAGGATTTCACCGCCGAAATCTCCGGAGACCATGGAGGCAAAGTGTTCGAAGACCTGATGAAGGTCACCGACGAACTGGTCAAGCTTCCTTACGTCGATCCGGATCGCACCGGCGCCATGGGCTGGTCTTACGGCGGCTACATGATGGATTGGTTCGAAGGCCACACCACTCGCTTCAAGGCCATCGCCTCCATGATGGGTGTCTTCGATCTCCGCTCGATGTACGGCGCGACCGAAGAACTGTGGTTTCCCAAGTGGGACTACAAAGGTCAGCCGTGGAACTCCGACCAGTACGAAAAGTTCTCCCCGTCCTACTACGTGAAGAATTTCAAGACGCCCTGCCTCGTCATCTCCGGCGAGCGCGATTATCGCGTGCCTTACACCCAGTCACTGCAGATGTTCACCTCGCTGCAAGAAATGAATGTCCCTTCCCGGCTGATCGTCTACTCCGACGCCGGCCACTGGCCCAGCTGGTATGAGATGGTTCTTTACTACACCGCGCACCTGGAGTGGTTCCATCAGTATCTGGGAGGAGACGCGCCGCCCTGGTCCACGGAACAGTTCCTGCGCAACGCCGTCTTCGACAAGGAGACGGGTCAACGGATCAAGTGATGCAGGCGCGGAAATATCTTGGCCGGCACCGGGGCATCATTGACGATTGATTCCATCCGCGCCCGACGAGAACAAATCATCGGTATTGTTCTCGTCTTCCTGCTTTTTCTCCCGATCGCGGGCTGTGAACGGCATGCGAATCGGATTGTGGTCGGATCCAAGAACTTCACTGAGCAGCTCATCCTGGGAGAACTATTCGCTCAAATCATCGAAGCCCGGACTCACTTGCCGGTTGAACGCCGCTTCTATCTGGCGGGTACATTCATCTGCCAGCAGGCGATCCTCGCCGGACGAATCGACGTTTACCCGGAATATACGGGCACCGCTTTAACAGCCGTTCTCAGGCAACAAACTAATAAGGATCGGTCGAGCGGCGACAAGCAAGAGATCTATCGGCGAGTGCAGCAGGACTACAAAGCAAAGTTCGGTCTCAGCGTAGGGCCACCGCTTGGATTCGATGACACCTTCGCCATGGTGATCCGCGGCGATGACGCGCGCCATCTGCAACTGAAGACGCTGTCGCAGGCCGCCAATTTACGCCACAGTGGCGCGCCGGTTTCGGATACGAATTCATGGAGCGTCCCGATGGATACAAAGGGCTCGTCGCCAGCTACGGACTTCGTTTTGCCGGAGCGCCGCGCATCATGGATCTGGGACTGCTGTCGCGGGCCCTTAAAGAGCGGCAGGTGGATCTGATTGCCGGGAACAATACCGATGGATTGATTCCGGCGCTGGACTTCTTTGTGCTGGAGGACGACCATCATTACTTTCCGCCATACGAAGCAGTCGCGATCATGCGTGGAGAAATGCTGAAGAAGCATCCCGAAGTTGGCGTGGCGCTTGGCGAACTGGCGGGGGCGATTTCCGACGACGATATGCGGCGACTAAATTATGCGGTCGACGGACAACATCGCGACGCCACAGACGTTGTGCGAGAGTTTCTGCAACAGCGGAAGTTGATCAATTAGACGCTCCGGCCTCCTCCACCGGCTGCGCATTTAACTCTTGGGCGGGTTCGCCTCCGGCCAAGCCCTGGGCGATGATTAGGCGCCGGGCTTCGATACGCAGTTCGGGCAGCGCTCGTCCGAACCAGATCGCTCCGAGAACACACGCCACGCCTCCGATGGCTACTGTGATAGGCGCGCCTATGCGGTGGGCCAATGCTCCTCCGAAGAAAGCGCCGAAGGGCGCCATCCCCATGAACATCATCGAATAGACGGACATGACGCGGCCGCGCAGTTGGTCGGGAACCATGGTCTGAATCAGCGTGTTCGAGCAGGCCATCTGCAACATCATCGAATAACCGGCAGGCAACAGGAGAGCCGCGGACAACCAGAATGAAGTCGAAAACGAAAAACAAAACAGGCTGATCCCGAGGCTCGCGCAGCTGATGGCGACCCAGCGCCCGAGCCCTTTCACCCCGGTTTTAGCGGCTAGCGTCAAGGCTCCGAACAGAGCGCCTACGCCGGTCGCACCCATCAGGATGCCCAGGGCGCGCGCGCCGCCGTGCAGAATTTTGTCCGCGAAGATGGGCATCAGCACGGTGTAGGGCATGCCCACCAGGCTCACCAAGCCAATCAGCAAGAGCAGCGCGCGAATGACCCGCGTTTGGTTGACCCAGCGGAAACCTTCGATGATGTCTTCGATGGGCGAACGCTTGCTGGCGCGCGGGGCGCAGTGCACGTGCATCAGCGAGAGGCTGACGATCACGGCGATGTAGCTGATTGAATTGGCGGCAAAGCACCAGCCTTCGCCGATTTTCGCCACCAGAATTCCGGCGATGGCCGGGCCGATGACCCGCGCGCCATTGAACATCGAGGAATTCAACGCGATGGCGTTCATCAGATCTTCTTTGCCGACCATGTCGATAAGGAAGGACTGACGGCCGGGAATATCGAATGCGTTCACTACTCCGAGCAGGCCTGCGAGCACGAAGATGTGCCACACTTGGACGCGCCCGCTCAGCGTAAGCCAAGCCAGAATCCCGGCCAGGATCATGGCGGCGGTTTGGGTGGCGATCACCAGTCGCTGGCGATTGACGCGGTCGGCGGTTATCCCCCCGAAAGGCGCAATAAGAAAGACAGGAATCTGGCTGGCAAAGCCGACAGAACCAAGCAACAGGGCAGATTTCGTCATGCGGTAGACAAGCCATGCCTGGGCCACGGTCTGCATCCAGGTACCGATAAGAGAGATCAGTTGTCCGCCGAAGAAGAGCTGAAAATTGCGGTGGCGCAAGGCGCGCAGGGTTGTGGCCCATTTCGGCGGCGCGGTTTTCACCTCCGTTTCTGCAACGGCGCCGGAATCTTGTTCGTCGGTCACTCTGCACCCTTCTAGAACTTTTTCACATCTCGCAGCCGACGGCAACCGGCAGGAAGATGCTGAGCAGTCTGCCGGGAGGTGAGGGCTGTTTACTTTTCAGACAGATTTCCACAGCTCCGGCCGGTGACTGACTTGGAACTTCCCCGCCGGTTCGTTCCGCGGTAGAGTTAGTTCCGCTAATCTTAGTTTCGCCGACCTTAGTTTCGCTGATCTTAGTTCTTTGATCCGGGGGAATTGGATCCGGCAAGGATTCGATAAGGATAACGATGAGCTCAGATTCCAATCGTTTTGAACATCGTCTTGAACGACGAGGCGCGCAGCGTTTCGAAGTTCACCTGCCATTGGCCGTTCACATAGATGGACGGACTGTGCCCGGTTTTACTCAGAACGTGAGTGGCCGCGGAGTTTTCTTATACGCCGAGACCGCGCTCCCGCAAGGGGCGGTCGTGGAACTGACTTTCATCATGCCATCCGAAATCACCTTGGCGGAAAACATGCCGGTGCGATGTCGTGGGCGGGTCTTGCGTTCTTCCGCTTCCCAAGCGGGTCAGCCCCAAACCGGTCCGCCTCAAGCCAATCCGCTTCAATTCGGTCATGCTGAAACCGATCAACGAACCGGGATCGCCGTGCAACTCGATACCTACCAGTACTTACCCCCAAATCAGCCGATCGGGCAATTCGTGCGAGTTTCGGCCGCCAGCGCCGCCGGCGCAAGCTCCGGCCCGGCTACCCGCTGAAATTCCCCCAGCCCCAACTGGCGGTGAAGTGTCCGCAGGAACTCGAAAATAGAATCTGCTGCCGTCTTTTCAAGCGCAAGCGTTTGCCTTACAATCAAGTAAAACCAGCAGTTTGACGGGATTCTTCCCCCGATTGAACACTCGCCGTTGACCTGCCGCTTCGTCTGGCGTCTTCCTTCGATTACGAAGGTCATTTGGCTCAGACGCTGAAAGTTCGTAGCATGACAATGAACAACGAGAATCGAGTCATGCCCGGGATCGCCGTCGCGCTCCTTACCGAGGACCGCGAACAATCCGTGGTACTGCACAGCCGGGTGGAGAGTACCAACCTGGCCCGAACGGCATTGAGTCATGTCGGATTCCCGACCGGGCCGAGCGACGCCGTTTTGCGTCAGTTGCAGGATCAGCACGCCGAAGTCGTCCTCGTGGATATCGATCCCCAGAATCCCCAGCGAGCCATCCGCACTATCGAATTGATCCACGCCAGCATTCCCGAAGTCACGATTTTTGCCGTGGGCGAATTGAACCAGCCGACCAACATTGTTTCCGCGATGCGCGCCGGCGCGCGCGAATTTCTGGATCATGGCGCCACCCGCGAGGCCCTGATCGAAGCGTTCACTCGCTTCTCGGCTACCTTGAGCCGGGCGCAGCGTAGTTCCAGCAAGGCCCGTGTCTTCACTTTTCTGAACGCCAAAGGCGGAGCCGGCGCCACCACCACCGCGGTGAATACCGCCGTCGCCTTGCAGGAAACTCACGGGCGCGTGGTCCTGGTCGATTTCGCTCCCATCGGCCACACTGCCTTGCAACTGAATCTGCGGCCTCAATTCACCCTGATCGATGCGCTGCAGAACCTGCATCGCATGGATGGTTCGCTCCTTGACGGCCTGATGACGCCGTATCGCAACGGCCTTCATCTGCTGGCTGGCGCTCAGCAACCGCACAACAGCGTCCCGACCGCGTCGGAACTGGCTCGCCTCTTTGACCTGTTGGTAGGTCAGTATCATTTCGTCGTGGTCGATGGTTCCGGGCGGATGGATAGCACGATGCAAATGATCTGCGACCTCTCGAACGCCGTGCTCCTGGTCACGCAGACCGATGTCGTTTCCCTCTGGAGCGCCGGTCGGATTCACGCCTTCCTGCAGGAAGGAGCGGGCCGCGATCGGGTGCGCATCGTGCTCAACCGATACAAAAAGATTCCCGGCTTTTCCGACGAAGATGTGGAAAAAGCCACCAACTGTAAGGTGCTTTGGAAAGTGCCCAACAACTTTCAGGTCATCGGACCGGCGATCGACAAGGGCAGTCCAGTAGCAGCTCAGGCAAATAATGAACTCGGCCGCTCCTATCAAGGATTAGCCGCGGAACTCGCCGGCGCCACCACTTCCGGCGAAGGCGCCCTCTCGCTGCTCTACCAGCACGACAAGGGCGATAGCAAGAAACGAACTGCCGGTCCCCTGATCGTCTCGCCCATGCGTGCTGGGCAATAAATTCCAGTTGTCAATTACTGCCGTCCGGATCTTACTTCTGCAATCTGACTTCTGACCTCTGCATTTTCCTACCTTTGTTAGAATCAGAATTCACCAATGACGCCGAGAATCGTTGAGATCCTCTATCAGATGATCGCGTTCCTGTTTGCGATCAGCGTGCACGAGTCCGCTCATGCCTGGACCGCGTCCCGCTGCGGCGATCCGACGGCGCGCATGCTGGGACGGGTCTCGCTGAATCCGATTCGCCACATCGATCTGTTTGGGACGATCATACTGCCGCTGGTCGCTGCCATCAGCCATATACCGTTGCTTGGCTGGGCCAAGCCCACGCCAGTCGACCCGCGAAATTTTCGCCATCCTATGCTGGACGACATTTTGACCTCAGTGGCCGGCCCGGTCAGCAACTTCATCGTTGCCACCGGGGCGCTTCTGCTGCTGGGCAGCATTTCGCTCTCATCGGCGTCCGGACGCGCTCTTGTCATAGGGTTGGTGGCGGGAGGCGACGGCGCTGGTTCGGATTCGGCATTGGCGCCCGTGGCTATGCTGCTGTTTGAAATGATGTTTATCAACATCGTTCTGGCGGTCTTTAACCTGATCCCCGTCCCGCCGCTCGATGGCAGCCACGTGCTACGGCATTTCCTGCCGGATTCAGCGCGCATGGTGTACGACCGCATCGGCATCTTCGCGCTGCTGGCGCTGGTATATCTGGGCGGAGGACTGCTCAGCAGCTTGATCCGCCCGTTTGTTCGCTTCTACGTCTCGATCCTGGTGAAATTCTGAATGTCGACTCCTTCTACAAAGAAACGCGTGCTGAGCGGAATGCGGCCGACGGGCAAACTTCACCTGGGAAACTACGTGGGCGCGCTGGAGAACTGGGTCCACATGCAGGACCAGTATGACTGCTTTTTCGTGATCGTCGACTGGCACGCGCTCACGACCGACTACGCCGACCCTTCGCACCTGAAAGAAAATCTGGTAGACGTGCTGCTGGATTGGCTGGCGGCGGGGCTTGATCCCGCGAAATGCGTGATGTTCATCCAGTCCCATGTGCCGACGCATGCGGAGTTGCACCTGCTGCTTTCAATGATCACACCTGTCTCGTGGCTGGAACGCGTCCCGACCTACAAAGAGCAGAAGGAAAACATCAAGGGAAAAGATCTGGACACTTACGGGTTTCTCGGTTATCCCGTCTTGCAGTCGGCGGATATTCTGATCTACAAGGCGGACGTCGTTCCCGTCGGCGAAGATCAGGTGGCGCACATCGAACTGACGCGCGAAATTGCGCGGCGGTTCAATCAGTTTTATTCCCTAACAAGGCAACAGCGGGCGTCGTTTCCTGCACCGTTAGGGCCAGCACATCCGCTTTACGGGCACTACGCTATTTTCCCCGAACCGGCAGCCTTGCTTACGCCTGCTCCGCGCCTGCCCGGCACCGACGGCCGCAAGATGTCGAAGTCATACGGCAACGCGCTGCTGCTGACCGATCCCGAGCCTGTGGTGCGGCAGAAGCTGAAGACGATGGTCACCGATCCTAGGCGCATCAAGCGCACCGATCCCGGCGACCCGGATGTGTGTCCCGTGGGCGACCTGCACAAAGTATTTAGCAGCAAAGAAACGATGGCGAAGGTATACGAAGGCTGCCGCTCGGCCGGAATCGGCTGCATCGAATGCAAGAGCTGGGCCGCCGATGCCCTGGTAAAGATCCTCAACCCGATGCAGGAGCGCCGGAAAAAATACGAGGACAATCCGCGCCTCGTGTGGGATATTCTGGAAGCCGGCTCGGCCCGCGCTCGTGAGGTTGCAGGCGCTACCATGGACGAAGTCCGCAAGGCGATGGCCCTGGATTACGGACCGGCGAAGGATTCCACAAAGTGACGGATTTGTCCCAACCCATATCGGAGCATTCGCCAGTCGCGGCGTCTCGGCAGGGCACGACTTCAGTGGTTTCTGCGGAGACGCGGCAAGCCGCGTCTTTACTGGAGAGCCAGGCCGCGAGAAAATCTAATAAAGACGATGCCAGCGATTTCCCCTTCGCCATCGCGCTCGGCGAAATCTACGAAGGCCCGCTCGACCTGCTGCTCGACCTGATCCGCAAGCAGAACATCAACATCTACGACATCCCCATCGCCAAAATCACGGCGCAGTATCTCAAGTACGTCGAGCGCATACGCGAACTCGATGTCAACGTCGCCTCCGAGTTCATCTACATGGCGGCAGTGCTGATTCACATCAAGTCGAAGATGCTGCTGCCGCGCGATCCGCTCGCTCCCGCTGACGCGCTGGAAGATCCGCGCAACGAACTCGTCAACCGCCTGCTCGAACACGAAAAGTTCAAATCCGCGGCACAGATGCTCCTGCAGAAACAGCAGATTGAAGATGCCGTGCTGAGCAATCCAGCGATCAGAGAGTTCATGGAAGCGGAGGGCACCGAGCCCGAGCTTGCCGCCGACGTCATCGATTTGGTCAAGACCTTCCAGCAAATACTGGACCGCGCGCGTACGCGCCCGATTCTTGAAGTCGACGAGGAGACCGTAACTGTAGGCCAGATGATTCAGTACCTGCACCGCCGGCTAGCCCTCGAAGATCGTCCGATTCGCCTGAAACAGATGCTCCGCAATGTAGGGTCGAGGGCGGCGCTGGTCTGCATGTTTCTGGCATTGCTCGAACTGGTCCGGTTGCAGGCGATCCAGGTGCGCCAGGACCACGTCTTCGGCGAAGTGCTGGTCAGAAAACATTCCCACTTCGAAGAAGTAATGACGGAGCAGGCGGCAGTGCGCGATGATTGGAAGTGAAAAAGTTCTCGGTTCTCAGTTCTCAGTTCTCAGTAAACGCCAGCGATGGGCTTTCCTGAAACTGAGAACTGAGAACCGAGAACTGAGAACTGATTCATGAGTCTTAGACCCCAACTCGAAGCCATCATTTACGCGGCGGAAACTCCTATTTCGCTTGACCAGATTTTTTCACTGCTGAAGGAGTCGCTGCTCGCGGAAACTCCGGGGCTCGACGTGGCGGAAATCAAGTCGCGCGTCCGCGCTACCCTGGAAGAACTCATCGCGGATTATGCCGGTGCAAACCACGGCATCGAAATTCGCCAGGTCGCCGGCGGATATCGCATGTCCACGAAGCCCGAGCAGCACGATGTGGTGCGCGCTTTCGCCAAAAGTCTCAAACCGCCTTTCCGGCTATCCCTCCCGGCGCTGGAAACTCTTGCCGTCGTCGCCTACAAGCAACCCGTCACAGTGCCGGAGATCAGCGAGATTCGGGGCGTCGACTCTGGCGGAGTGATCGCTACACTGCTCGACCGCAAGCTGATCACGACCGCGGGCAGAAAAGCCGTAATCGGCCGTCCCATCCTCTACAGAACCAGCAAGGAGTTTCTGCTGCGCTTCGGGCTCCGGGACATAAACGAGTTGCCCAGCATGGAAGAATTCGAGAAGCTGCTGGCAGAATCGTTTCAGAGCGACCTGCCTTCGAGCGAGGGCGGACCGGTGGAAGCGTCCTCATTTTCGCCGTCGACGGAAGCTTCTTCGGAAACAGAGTCCGAACGAGGGTCCGAAATAGAGACTGCTGCTGAAATTGCCGAGGGGACAGAGTTTGAGCCTGTCGGCGAAGAAATCGAAGCGCCAGCCGCCACCAAACCGGAGTAGCCATGCCAGCCGAACGTCTGCAGAAAATTATCGCCGCTGCCGGAGTTGCCTCTCGCCGCAAATCCGAAGACCTGATCACTTCCGGCCGCGTGCTCGTCAATGGTCAGGTGGTCACCGAGCTCGGCACTAAAGCCGATCCCGAACAAGATCACATCCGCGTCGATGGTAAACTGCTGCACGGCCCCGAGCGTTACACCTACGTTGTGCTGAACAAGCCCAAGGGATATGTGACCACGGTGAGCGATGAGAAAAAGCGTCCCACCGTGATGGATCTGATTCAAGGCGTGAAAGGGCAGAAGGTGAAGGGCCGCGTGTATCCCGTAGGCCGACTGGACTGGGCGAGCGAAGGCTTGCTGCTGATGACCAACGATGGCGAACTGGCCAATGCGCTGATGAAAGCGTCCTCCAACGTGCCCAAGGTTTACGTCGTGAAAGTCGCCGGCCAGCCCGACGAGGCCAAACTCGACAAGCTTCGCCGTGGAGTCTCAATCGCCGAAAAAGGTGGGCGCCGCGTGCGCACGGTTCCCGCAAAAATTCGCCTGATCCGCGAAGGCGATAACCCCTGGCTCGAAGTGACCATCATTGAAGGCCGCAACCGCCAGGTCCGAAGAATGTTTGAGGAAGTGGGACACCACGTGGAGAAAATCCGGCGCGTGCAGTACGGACCCCTCGCGCTCGACGTGCCGCCAGGAGATTGGCGGCACCTCACGCTGCTGGAAGTAGCCAAGCTGAAAACCGCAGCATCACAACCGAAAGTTGCCAAGCGCGACCGCGCGACGCCCCAGACAGTGGAGGGACGGACGCCTCGCCGGTCCAGCCGTGCCGGGACGCCTGGCACTCCACGGGCAAAGTCATTGCTCTAGCTCCGAGCTTCAGCAATCATCGGCAGCCGCGCGGCGCCGTACAAGCCGGCATCGCTTCCCAACAGCGCGCGTGTGATGATCGTCTTGTGGCCGGGACCAGCCTTCACGTGCTCGGAAGCGCCCTCATGACTGGCCGAAGCATCGGGCGGCGCAGTAGCGGCGTACACCATGGAGCGCGCCCGCAACTCGGCGAAGATCGCGGGCGAAAAAGCTTCCCACGCGCTCGCAACTCCCCCGCCAATCACGTAAATCGGCAAGTTCAAGGAATTCACCATTGCCGAAAGCACAATGCCCAGGCAACGGCCCACGTACCGGAAAATGCGGCGCGCATCTTCATCGCCCTGAATCGCGAGATTGTAAATCGATTTCGCGCTGAACTCCGGGTCGGATTGGGCCGCGTTTCGGGGCAGCGATCCGTAGCGGTCAAAAGCCGTTGCGGGGAGCAACGAAGGCGACGCGGGTGTATCGACGAGTGCCATGTTCGGGCCGTGCATGCCGGCTGGCGAACGAGCTGTG
>Ga0181515_1281071_pt1 | contig 13966 bp, 5 predicted proteins | sample PEATcosm2014_Bin_11_FD_127748 | JGI IMG/M metagenome (GOLD analysis project Ga0181515, IMG submission 127748) | Metatranscriptome of peatland microbial communities from MTU Mesocosm Facility, Houghton, MI, USA - PEATcosm2014_Bin23_30_metaT... | ecosystem: Environmental > Terrestrial > Soil >... | reverse complement strand
CTTCGCGCCAGCGCGTCACCGCAATGTTCTTCCAGCGACTGTAGCCGCCACCGGCGTTTGTGATCATGACATGATATCTGCCGTTCGACAGCAACTGCAGTTCCGGCGTCGGCGTGTTAGGACTGGTGAAAGTGCGTACTGGCGCTTCTGCGCCGTTGGCACCACCACCTACGTCGGAGAGTTCGGCCAGATGCGAATAATATGCCACGGCCTTTGGCACCCGCTCCTGGAGCAATAGCACAGCCGCCTGGAACATCGGATCCGACTCGAATCGCTTTTGCATGGGACGATCAAGAAGCAGGTAGGCCAACGACAGCAAGCTCATGCCCTGGTGATGCGCCATGAAAGATCGAACCACGACCTTCGTTTGCCCGCGGGGCACACGCGAAGGAGTGTAGTCGATCGCTTCATACAAGCCGTATTCCCCCTCAAAGCCGTCCGCGGCGAGTGCCTGAAGATTCAGGCAGGCCTTCTCGGGCGCTACCATCAGCGCCAACGCCGAGGCATACGGCGCAATCACCAGATCGTCCGCGAGCCCGCGTTTGAACCCCATGCCAGGTACGCCAAACGCGCGGTATTGATAGTTGAGATGAGCGTCGATGGAATTGTAACCGGATTCCGAAATACCCCAAGGCACATCGCGCATTGTCCCATACTCGATCTGTCTGGCCACAGCAGCCCGGTACGTCTGATCGAGCAGCGTGTTTTCGTATGTCGGCATCACGATGAGCGGCATGAGGTATTCGAACATCGAACCGCTCCAGGAAAGGAGAATCGGATCTCCACCGGCGGTGGTGAGCAGGCGGCCCAGGGCAAACCAGCTCTCCTGCGGCAATTGTCCTTGTGCGATCCCCACAAAACTGCATAATCTTGCTTCCGAAGCGAGCAGATCGTAGTAACTCGGGTCCCGCCGGTGCTCCCCGGCGTTGTACCCGATGGTGAGCAGATGACGAGCGTCGTCGAACAGGAAGTCATAGTCCACACGGGCGAATTCGCCGCATTTGCACGCGAGATTTTCGATAGCAGCAATTCTTGACGTGGCGCGGTGGCTATGCAGGGGGTACCCCGCGAGACTAGCCAATTGACGCAACGTTGGGATCTCTTCAACCGTATCTGGAGCGAGAAACGTCAGCTCATCCAGGGCGTCCTGGCACTGGCGAGCGAACGCACTTGCCCACCACTTCGCCTCGCTCTCAGGATCGCCGGTGAGGCTGCCGGCGAATTCCGCGGCGGACCCAGCCAGCCGGTTGAGGCTGCGCCGCGCCTCCACGAGTGAGGCTGGCGGGGACTCGCGTGCGGATTCCAAATCCTTCTGGAGTCGAGTCAGTTGGACTGGGGCGGCTTCTCTGGCCGCGTCCACGAGGACACTTAACGTGTCATTGAGACCCTCAAATAATCGTGCACCCAGGATCTTCTGATCGGGAATCGCGAGCAGCCCCGGTCGCAGTGTCAGCAGGTGACCCACGAGGTTCCCGCTGTCTACGGTCGAAATGTACATAGGCAACAGCGGTTTCAAGGACTGTGTGTCGTACCAGTTGTAGAAGTGGCCTCGGTAGCGTTCCAACATCTCCATCGTGTGAAGCGCATCCGCTGTGCGCTCGATGAGTTGTCCCGCCGAAATGTAACCGAAGTCGCACGCCGACAAGTTCGCGAGTAGCGCAAGTCCCATATTGGTCGGTGACGTGCGATGACCGAGCCTGGCAACGGGATGCTCCTGGTAATTGTCGGGCGGCAGCCAATGATCCTCGGGACCGACGAATGTTTCGAAGTACCTCCAAGTCTTCCGGGAAAGCTTCCGGAGAAAGATGGCCTGGCCAGCCGTTAGCCGCGCTGTGCGGCGAGCTAGGGGCCGGCTGATCCACCATGCGATAAAGGGCGAGGCAAACCAGAGTCCCAGTATGGGACCAGCCATCCCCAATGCGGCGGGCCTCGAGAGCATTAGATAGATCACGGCGGCAGTAGCAACAGCGGGGGCAATCCACATGGTCCGGCAGAAGCCGGCGAGGTCCGTGCGGCGATTCCGAGTCAGGTCGTCGGACGCAATCCATTCGAGAAGCCGCCTGTGCGTGACCAGCATCCGCCCGGCGGTGCGCATAATCGCATCCAGACTGAAGAAGGCCTCGTAAGGGAGGCACGCGATCGTAAATGCAGCCTGCTCGAAGTGCTTGGATGCGTAGTCCACTGTGGCAGCGAGGTGTTGACTCAGGCGTACATCGCTGGGCTTTTGTAGCAGGTCCAGGACGCCGGTAACCAAATAAGGAATCAGGATGATTCCGATCACCGACGGGGTCCAAAACCATAGCGGTGACAAAACCGTCCAGCCCAGCAGCAACAGCAGCGTCAAGGCCGCGGGTATCAGACTGCGCCGAAGATTATCAAAGAGCTTCCATAGCGAGAGCGCGGAAAGCGAATTCTTCTGGCGACGCCCGCTAGAGCCCGGAACCCGCGGCAGCAGCCACGGTACAAGCTGCCAATCCCCACGAATCCAACGGCGGCGGCGGCTCACGTCCGCGCTATACTGAGACGGATATTCCTCGTACAACTGCACATCGCTCAGCAGCCCCGACCGCGCGTAGCACCCTTCGAGAAGATCGTGGCTGAGTATCCGGTTCTCGGGGAAACGCCCCTTCAGCGCCCGCTCGAACGCATCGACATCATAGATCCCCTTGCCAATGAACGAACCCTCAGCGAATAGATCCTGGTAAACGTCGGAGACAACGCGAGTATACGGATCGATGCCTGGTTGACTTCCGAACAGGCGTGCATATCTCGAATGATTCGCTCCGGACAGGCTCGCGCCGACCTCGGGTTGAAGGATGCCGTACCCATCGCAGACCCGCTGCTTGTCTTCGTCGTAGCGCGCACGATTCAGAGGATGCGCCATAGCTCCGACTAGCTGCCGTGCCAAATCGCGCGGCAACTGCGTATCCGTGTCCAGGGAAATGACGTACTTCACGTTGGCGAGGATTGCCGTGTCGCCAACGACGAGCGAGAAGCAATCCCTTGAACCGCCGCGCAAGAATGAATTCAATTCCGCAAGCTTCCCTCGCTTCCGCTCGTAACCCATCCATATTCGTTCCCGCGGGTTCCATTTGCGCGGACGGTGGAGGAGAAAGAACATGTCGTCCTTCGCACTCTTGTACTTCTGATTTAACCCTTCGATTTTCTTCTGAGCCAACCGCAACAGCGGTTCATCCTCCGGTAGTGTTTCCTCGTGCGCGTCGCGAAAATCAGTCAGCAGGCCGAAGTGCAGGTTGTCGTCCCGATTGGCCAGGAACCGGACCTCCAGCGCCTCGATCAGGTCCTCGACGTTTTGAGCGCTCACGAGGAATGTCGGGACCACCACCAGAGCACGGTGCTCCGGCGGAATCCCCTTGGAGAAGTCCATGCGAGGGAGCGGATGCGGAGTCGCCAGCAGCGTCGCCAGCCAATTGACCAGGGCTACGGCCAGCTGACTTGCGCACACAAGCGAGAGGATGCCGAACAGACCGAGCGCCCAACCATGAAAGGCACTGGCATGCGCCTTTGCCACCAGGGTTCCGGCGACGAACGTTGTAATCAGCGTGATCGCACCTATGTACAGCAGCAAAGGAAATTCGCGGCTCACTTTCCGAAACGCTTCCGAGGCAGTAAAGCGGACCTCCACTTTGCGCTCCAGTTGCTCCAATCCCTTGTCGATCAGGTAGAAGCCGACATGCGCCGCGCGATCATCGCTGCCCATCCTGGCCGCGCCTTCCCGCGCAAGTTGGATCGCTTCGCACGCCACCTCGGGCTCGGATCGCGGGCTGCTCTTGGCGATCTTCTCCACCGTGTGCCGGTAACGGTCACGCGTCGAGAAGTCCATCTTGCCGTAGACTCCGCCTTGGTCCTCACGAAGTACCTGTTCGACGGCGCTCAAGGTCTCGACAAACTCGCGCCAGTCCATCGCGCCCAGGAGCCGGAGACTGCCGATGTTGTTGCTCATCGAGACCTGATCCGCAGCTTGTTGCTGGTTCTCGGAGTGCACCAACTGCTTGATCGTCCGCCCAGATTCGGAAAGTCGCTGCTCAATCCAGGTGAGCGGCAAGGCTAAGGCGGGGCCTTGCCCCTGCAACCGGCGCGCAAATTCCGCGACGAACGAGCCCACCATCGGTGGGCTCGACCGCGCCATGTCGGCGATCACCAGAATCAGGCTCTTCGGGTCTTTTTCGGCGGTCTCCGTTATCTGGTCCGCCCAATAATCGGCGCGGTTTCGGCTCATCCTGTCGGCGGCAATCTGGGCTCCAACCCGTCGAAGATTTTCGATCAGCGCGAGACGCAGCATGATGGGAAGTGCCCACAACTCGCCTAAATTGAGGGCGGTGACCGTCTGGTAGGCCGCTACAAAGCTGCTGAGACTCTCCGGATCCACTCGCCCATCGCCGTGCGAGATCGTCTCCAGCGCGATGTCATACACACGTGGAAGACCGGCCGAAGGGCCGTTCAGCAAGCGCGGGAGTTCCCGGCTGTACGCCTTCGGCAAATGTTTCTCAGCCGTGCGAATCTGTTCTTCGATCAGATAGAAGTTGTCGAGGAGCCATTCCCCTGCCGGCGTGATGCGGCGGTTCGTCTTAACCGCCGCCGTCAGCAAGCTGCGGACTCCAAGCAGAACCCTTTGATTTTCAGCTAGCCGCGCCAAAAGGCGGTCCGGAGCGCCTCCAGGGCTCACTTGGTGTGAGGCCGCCAGGGTCTTGCCATGCTGCTGCATCTGATCGGCGCTGAACAGCTCAGACCGCAACGGGGGGTCGTCGTCGCCGTATCTTTGTGCCGAGTCTCTTCCGAGGAGGCTCAAATGGAGCAAATTTCTACCGATCGTCCTGCTACTCTTCCTCAATTTGAGCTCCATTTTGAAGCAAAAACTTCCGAGTTTCGCATGGGCCTGCGTTCCCTCGATAGGGATGAAAATCGTTCAAGGCATGCAACTCAGGGACACGCATAAAACTCCTCATCATTCGCTGTCAGAACCTCCACCCGCTTGGCCCAGGGGCGAAACCCGCGGCCACTACAGGCGCGCCACGGGCTGGGTTGGCGCCGGCGTCAGCACGAATCTCTCGAACTTCTCTACGTCCCGGCCCGAGCGGTTGCCGACTTCCACGACTTTGGGTGCCAGTTCGAGCGCCGGAACGGCGATCACGCACTCTTTCGTCGCCCGCAATACGGCAAAGCTGTGATTGCGCTGCTGATGACACAGGCAACAGCGGTGGCTCCAACTCGACCATCATATGCCAGGACATCGCCATGACCTTGGCGCGTCCGTTGCTGGCGGTCGTCAGTAGGACCACCGGACCCGGTTCGAGCAACTGGCAAACGTTCGACAGAGGTAGATCTTTCATCACCGTCGCTGTTTCTGGACCGGGTCTGCAATGATGGTCAGGCGTAATTCATTGTAGCTGCGCTCGTTGTTCGATTGACTGTCTCACTGTCAAGCTGCTTGTGTAAATACGGAGAGGGTGCTGGTCTTCCAATCCAGATTGAATCTCTGGAAGATGGAGTAGATTATACCGTCCACGCTTTATGCGTTTACAAAGGAAACCATGGGCCGGGTTCCGCGGCGCACTTCCACGGATCTGGCTTTGTGGCTCTTGCGGTTAACCCACATCCGAAGATGTGACCCGTGTCACTGACATTGTGCGCTCCTTCGTGCGCATCTAGTATTCTCAGCCTCCCTGAAGAGCGTACCCCCAGCCGCATCGCCCGTGAGAGGTGAAAGATGTTCGCCCGATAGATCGTGCGTAGGAGTCTTCCATGACCATGGCAAGGATAGTCTCGGTTGCGGTGCTCTGTATTTCGTTATGCAGCGCGTTGCCGGGACAGGCCACGACAGGGGAAGCGGCAGCCGAGAGACGAATCACGGACACTTTGCACCAAATGTACGAGGCGGAAAAGAGGAGGGATCTCAAATTTGTCTTATCTCACCTCGCCGGCGATTTTGCTGAAGTTGCGGGTAACGGGGGCGTGTATCACCGTGCCGACATCGAAGCGGAATGGTCCAACGTGGCTTTACACGACTACAAACTCTCGGACTGCGCGTTCAAGCTGATGACCCGCGATTCTGCCTACTTGAGTTGCAAGATGGAACTGGATGCGACTTACAAGGGAGAGGCATTTCCAAGCCGTCTCCGCGTAACTACTCTGTGGACTCTTCACGAAGGCGAATGGTTGGTACGATTTGAGCAGGGAACGACAATCCTCGAACCGTCCAGTAGCAAGTAACTGTTGTGAACGGGCGATAGCGCTCAGAACCCGGTCAATGAGTTCTACAAAAAGGGATGTCAAGAAAAAAGCTCCGCCTCGACCGGAGGCCGAGATCATAGCGCAGGCAGCTTCCCGCTACACTCTTGGTTGTGCAATCCTTGGTAAGAAAAAACGGGGCCGCTTTGTGCGGCCCCGTTAGAGAAGTTACTCAGAATACATCTCGATCAGTCACCCGTTCCCGTCAGCGTCGAAGTCTGCGGGCTGCCGACCGCGCTATCGCCCACCTGCAACGTACCCGTTAAGGTTCCCGTCTGGGTTGGCGAAAACACCACGCTGATCTTGCAATTGGACTTGGCCGCCAGACTTGTCGAACAGGTGGTCGAGGAGACACTGAAGTCCCCCGTCGTCCCGATCGAGATTCCGGTCAGCGCTACGCTCTGTTTGTTGGCCAGTGTGAACACCTTTACCTTGCTGGTCGCTCCTACTTTTGTTGTCGCGAACGTCCATGTGGCCGGTGTCAACGTGGCCTGCGCCGTGCCCGTACCAGAGAGTGGCACAGTCTGTGGGCTACCCGGAGCGTTGTCGGTAATGCTCACCGTTCCAGTAAGCGCTCCAACCTGCAGAGGAGTGAAGGTAACTTCGATCTTGCAATTCGTTCCCGGAGCCAGCGTGCTGCCGCAGGGCTTACTGCTGGTTACGAGAGCAAAATCACCACTGGTCGTGATGCTGCTGATATCCAGCGTCGCGTTCCCGGTATTGGAGAGGGTAACGCTCTTTCCAGCGCTGGTTCCTCCTACGACCTCCTTAGCGAATGTCAGCGAGGTCGGCGAGAGAGTAACGGCTGGACCGCTTGCCTTAGTGACGGTGAGTTGTATGGTCGTGGTTGCCGTGAGGGAACCCGAGGTGCCGGTAATGGTCACCGTCGACGTTCCCGTAGCGGCGCCGCCGCTGACCGTGAGGGTCAGGGTGCTGGTTGAAGTTGCGGGATTCGGAGAGAACTGCGCCGTCACGCCGCTCGGCAGTCCGGAGGCGCTCAAGGTGACGCTGCCGCTGAAGCCGTTCTCAGGAACAACCGTGATGGTGCTCGTGCCCGTGCCACCCTGCGCAATGCTCACACTGGTCGGGTTGGCGGTCAGGCTGAAATCCGCGCTCGCCACCACGGTCACAGTTACCGGGGCCGACGCGATGCCGTTGGTAATCACATACAGGTTATAGCTCCCCGCGGTGAGCCCGGTCGGCACGTCGAACTCGGTGGTGACGGAGATGGAGGGAGCGATGGAGTGAGTGGTCTCATTGTGAGTGGTGGCGAAATAAACAGTATTGGGAGCATTGACCTCGACGAGTTTAACCAGGGGATAGTCGGTGTCACCCTGGTAGTCGTCACCGTAGGCATTGTTCTGCGTTAGACCATTGAGTTGCGTGCCCGACAAGGAGTTGTCGGTTGAGGGACTGTTGATCGACGAACTTACCGAGGTGATCGTCGGTGCGACCCCCGAAACGATACCCGAGGCTGGCGTGTAAATTTCAACCGTGCCGCTAAAGTCCGTGAACATGATCTGGCCGGTTGGCAGGATCATCAGGTGTCCGACGTACGACGAATCGGACGGGCAGTGCTCCGGATTCGGAGCGTCCGCCAAGCTATTGGTGGTTGGATTGTACTCGACAAACTGGCAACCGCTCTGGAACAGGCCAGGACTCATCATGGCGAGCACGTTGCCGTTCGGCTCCAGTGCTGAGGGGCCATCGGCCTGATCCAAACCGCCTGCGGGAGTCGGACCCGCCGCCCAGGTGTTGCTGGCAACGTCGTAAATCGCCGTGGCAACTACGTTCCCTCCAGACTGGAAAACCTTGTTGTTATACATCAGAACTGCCGCGCCCAATTCTTCGTCGTTGGGATTGTAGAGCATGACTGGAGTGTTGGGTCCGCACGACCATACGCCGGTGGTCTGATCGTAAAGCTCGGAACCCGTGGTGGTGTCGCAAGGCGAATCAGCTTTCGCATCTACGGTCAGGATCAGGTCGTTGGTCAGAATCGTAAACCCGGATTCATCGTTATTGGACTGCTTCACCGAGCCCGTCTCCGTCCAGGAATTCGGACCGTCAAACAACGCATTCTGTTGCGTACAGCAGTCCGCCTGCATGTAAGTCCCATCGGGCAGGATAATGCTCTCCGCGTCGCCGATGTTGGCCCAGCCTGACGGAGGAGAGTTACTCGTCCAGGTGATAGAACTTCCGGAAATGGTTCCAAGCGCACCCAGGTTGGTCCACGCCGAAGCGCCGTTGTTGTACTCCCCGCCTTCGACCGCAATTGTCTTCCCATCCAGCAGTACTTGGGAACCGAAGAACCAGGGCGAGTAGCCAGAAGGCAGCTCTCCACCGGAACTCCACGTGCCATTGAGATAACTGCCGGTGGCGTCAGGAGTGAGAATAAACCAAATCCTGGAATTTCCCTGTTGTTCCTCGTGCACCAGGATCCTGCCGTCTCTGAGTTGCAGCATGACGCCGACGTTAGCGCCGGGTTGATTGTTGAGAGGTGTCCAGGTCTGGGCGCCAGCGATGCTAAGCAATGCGAAGACAAGGATAGACGTGACTGCGAGCGTTCGAAGTGATTTCAAGCGGGTTGATCCCCCTTTTGGGACTGTCAAAAGCGACACCACTGTACACGTGTTTCTCCCCTTTGTGTAGTGTGAAAATTTGTGCAATGTGAAAACCTGGCAGTGTGAAAACTTGTGCAGCGTGAAAAGACTTTTGAGGTCAAATTCCCGAAGATCGAAGCCAGCGGACCGCACGCGAGAAAGATCGCGGGGGAAAAGTGCCGATGGACAGCAACTCCATCTGTATTTGTTGCTGCAGGGTCAGCAGTCCGTTCGGAGACCGGTACAATTCTCGTGAAGCGCGTACTAGGGCTCGACCAGGATCTTGTGCATCATGCCGAGATCCTCGTGCAGCAGGATATGACAGTGAAACACAAACGTACCCGCAATCGTCGGGTCGCGGAAATCCATGCGGACCTTCACACTGTGATAGGGAGTGCCCGGTCCCGACCAATAGGGAATTTCGATCGTATCTCGCAGGTCGTTATTCGCCACTGGTTTTCCATCCACCTCCAGCATCTCGAAGTGAATCTGATGGATGTGGAAGGCGTGCGTCTCGAGCGCACGGTTTTCGATCGTCCAATCTTCAACGGCTCCAACTTTGGTAGTGATGGCAGGCTTTTCGTCGGCCTCGAAGACTCTTTGTTTCTGGTCGCCCACCGTAATATAGAACTGGATCGGACCGTTGGTGCCGCCGAATTCCTCGGAGAAATAGAGCTTCCGCTGCGCCGTTACCGTCGCATGCGCGAGGTCGGAAAACTTGAGCCCCGTGGTTGGCATGGGAGCTGGCGCGGGGGCTGGCGCGGGCGCGAGTGCGGGCGCGGCCGGTGCCGCGTGCGATGATTTGTCAGCGTCTGTGAGCTGGATATCGGCGAGGACCTGCGCGACATCCGCGTTTCCCGTCGGGCCGGTGGAATAGGACTGAGTGAACAGCACCGCGCTTCCTCCAGCCGGAGGAGCTTGCACGATAAACTCAGCTCGTCCGGCCGGCGGAATCAGAATTTCCTTTTCGTCCCTGGTCTGAGCTAGAGGATAACCATCCAGCGCGATCAATTCCAGGTTTTTGGGCTTGTCATTGTCCAGCACCTGCAACTGCAGGAAGTCCTGGATGGTGGCATTGACCACTCTCCAGAACTGCTTCTCACCCGGCGCCATTTGAATGATTGGTGGAAGAGCGCCAACAGCCGCTACCTGATAGTTAATCGTATATTGGTAGGGGCCGGGGATCCACGGAACCAGGTACTGCTGGCGAATCACGAAGACGCGTTCCGTAAGTCCCTTAACTTCGGGCCGATATTTCTCCATCCCTTCGACAATGATTGCTCCGGCCGCGCCCCCGTTCACCTGAAATTCAGTGAACCCGTGCACATGCGGATGGTACCAATACAAGCCCGGCGGCTCGGTCGTGGGAATCTGCATACTGAACTTAAAGCCAGGGTCGCCGGGCTGAATCAGGGTATCGATCACATCGTCCTGATGGCATATGGGAGGAACATTCAAGCCATGAAAATGCACGTTTGTGGCATCCAGCGTCGGGTCTCCGCCATCGCCACAGGTCTGACCGGCCGCGCCTGACGTTTTCATGTTCATGTTCATCTTCGTCTTTGTCTTTATCGCATCGTCATCCTTGATGCGATTGGCGACCGTGAGATTCAGCGTATCTCCAGGATTGAGGCGCAAGGTTGGCGCCTCGACGACCTGACCAGAGGCGTCATATTTGTAACAGTAGTGGGTATAGCCTTTCTCATCCACCGAGTGTGCCAGGTAAAGTGCGGCGGAAAGAACGCCATTCTGGGAGGAAATGCTATAGGGGTCATTCACCACGCTGCCCGACGCCGGACGAGGGGGACAGTCGGACGCCGCGAGCTTCAGAAAAGAACATCCGCAAAATATGATTGCCAGCAACCACCTCGACCGCAGCCGCATGTCCAACTCCTTCACATTTCCTAAGTCAAATTCCTGGGCGTAAATTCTTGAAGATCGAAGCCAACGAAAGCATCAATCTTTCCACATTATTTTCTACAGGGCTGCGCAAATCCCACGGTTTTGTTTCCGGCGTTCCTTTAGTCACGTAGTCACGCCCACTTCGTATCAGGATACCGCGTTAGCGGCGCCGAAGGGCGTCGAATTAAACCCTTCTTGGAGGCCGCGGATTGACGGCCTGTTAGACGCCCTGCTAGAAAGACCGCGGAGGAAAGGTGCCGATGGACAGCAATCCCGAACTGTACGGATCTGCGAACGGCGACTGCGGCACTTCCTTCAGCCAACACTTCCCGCCCGAGGAATTGAGTTGCACCATCGCGATCGCGGACGGGCTGCCGAACTCCGCCACATACACTCCGCCGCCGTTTCCCGTGTCGCTGATCAAGCCCGGTCCTGCCAGATAGGACCAGTTCGCGGATTCGCCCTTCACTCGGGCCGAGGTGCAACCGCCGGAAAGCTTGCCTGTCTTCTTGTCAAAAAACTTTGCGCTGACGCTCGCCCCTTGCGTATTGATCACATAAAGCAAGGTTTCGTCCGGACTCAGCATAATGTTGCTCGAGTTAATGCTGGCATTGGATGTGTACACCAGCGTCGGCGTCAACTTGCCGGAGGAAATGTCTGAGACTTCCACCACCCCCAACGTCGAGGTGTCGCCGAAAATCGCGTAGTGGCCATCACTCGTGATGTCGATGGAATTGGGATACGTCGCGTCCGTAGAAGACAGCGTCGCAGTGGAATACTGTTCGTCGCCATTCGACACCGGAGTTCCCGACGAAATGTCAAAGGATTCAATCGAGCCGTCGGTGAAGGTGGCAACCATGATGTTGCCGTGGATCATCATGCCATTGATCATGCCGCCCGCCAAGCCGCTCACGGAAACATCCGCGACAAAGGTCAGACCGCATGCCGGCTGGACCTGGAAGGTCCCGATGGTGTTCGAACTGGTGAAGCTGGCATATAAATATTGGCTATTCATCGCCAGCCCAATGCCATTGGCCGCACCGCTGTCGGTTGGGGATCCAGTCGCGCTGCCGCTCACTGTCAGCGTGCTGACGGCAATTCCCACGACATCTCCGGTATAGGCTTCGGATGCAAAGACGCACTGCTGGTTCCCGCTGTCGAGTACGCTGATCCGGTTTGTGCCAAAAAAGCCGCCGCCGACGCCAGTACCACCCGTTTGCACTTGCTGCGTGAAAGTCAGCAGGCCGTCCGGTGCCGCAGTGTAAAAGCTGACACTGGTTAAATACGGAAATGCCGCGTCGTCATTGGTGACGACGTACTGAGTTGCACCCGTTGCAAGTCCGCTTGTGGCGAGAACGCTAGCCATCAACGCAGCCGCACGCAACCACCAGGTCTGTCGCAGTCGCTTCATACGTCGCTTCACACTAGGGGGATGTTCGCGACAGAACTCATTGAACTCCACCTAATACTCAAGCGTCTCTTGTGTCGCCGTTACGTTCAGACCATAGTTGCAACTCGGGTTTGTGCCCGCAGGCGCGGGAGTTCCTATCCAACCCGGATCCGAGATCAAATTGCGGTTCTGGTCGTACAGTTGGACTGTGAATACGACACTGTTATTGTCGGGAAAATAGCTACATTGTTGCACGCCGTAAACTTCGAGCACAGCGCTGAAGGCCCAATTCCAAAACTGCCCCTCGGCGGGAATCTTACGCAGAACTGTCTCCTTACCCGTAGTCTCATCCTGACTTATCACTTTCCAGCTGGTACAGTAATTCGATGCCTTCTTGCACGAGGGAATAATCTTCCCAAGGATGGTATCGCCCGGACTCACTTTCACCGGATGGCTTTCCCAAGCGGTGCCTACGATGCAGCAGTTCCAGCTCGCCATAGCCCAGGGTCCCGGCCCGTACCACTGCAGCACGGGCTGAAGAATGCTTTGCACATTGTTGATGTCCTCTAAGCCGGGAAAGAAAAATATGCTCTGATAACCCTCGGTAGACGGCTGCGGCGGCACCGTCCAGGTTGCGGTAATTTCGCCGTACGAAGCAGTCGTGGTAGCCGCCACGAATTCAAGCCAGCCGTCAACTGTAGGCTTGTTTTTCCCGCTGGCACCGATTAGGCCTTCGGTTACAAGCAATCCCGTGGGAGTGTAACGCGGATAATTGCAAATCGGAATGCTCGCCTCTACCGTGCCATCGGCATGTTCGACGCGGCCATCTGCCAGCAGCGTCTCACCTTCCTCGATCCCAAACACGCAGGATGGATGAAAATAGCCGAACGGTGTGATCACGTAACCCTCCGGCACTTCCGGAGGCCGGTCCGGCCCTGCTATGGCAAGGTTTCTGGCGAAAGCAGGCGCCGTCCCCTGCCCGCTCAGCGATGCAGAAAACATAAACAGAACCGCCAGAACAGCTAAGCCAGCGAGAGCGCGATGGTTAGATCTTTGTGTGCATTTCGTCATAATGAATCACCTATAGAAGCCCAATAGACTCCTTCAGGCGGTCTCCACTGCCCAAAACAACGACCCTTGCTGCAAACAGTTGCAGAAAATTGGTAGTAGATTCCACTCCCTGCCTGGCTCTTTGCCCCAGTGGTCAAGGCTTCCCGTCCTTCATCCCGGATATCAGCAAGCCGATGTCCTTCCGAGCCACCTTATTACCTTAACTTCCTAGAAATTTCCTAGAAAGACCGAGGGGGGAAAGTGCCAATGGACAGCAATCCCGCGCTGTTCGGATCTGCGAACGGCGAACTCGGCGCTTCCTGCAGCGAACAGTTCCCGCCCGAGGAATTGAGCGTCACCATGGCGATCCCGGACGGGGTGCCAAACTCCGCCACGTACACTCCACCGCCGTTTCCCGTTTCGCTGATCAAGCCCAGTCCTGCCAGATAGGACCAATTCGCCGACTCGCCCGTGAGTTGCCCGGATGTACAGCCGCCGGAAAGCTTGCCCGTCTTCTTGTCAAAAAACGTCGCGCTGACAGTGGCCCCCTGTGTATTGATCGCATAAAGCAGAGTTTCGTCAGGGCTCAGCATGACGTTGCTCGAACTGATGGTGGCTTTCGTTGTGTGCACCACCGTCGGCATCAACTTGCCGGAGGAAATGTCCGAGACCTCCACCACCCCCAACGTCGAGGTGTCGCCGAAAATCGCGTAGTGGCCATCACTCGTGATGTCGATGGAATTGGGATACGTCGCGTCCGTAGAAGACAGCGTCG
>Ga0181515_1066001_pt1 | contig 13970 bp, 13 predicted proteins | sample PEATcosm2014_Bin_11_FD_127748 | JGI IMG/M metagenome (GOLD analysis project Ga0181515, IMG submission 127748) | Metatranscriptome of peatland microbial communities from MTU Mesocosm Facility, Houghton, MI, USA - PEATcosm2014_Bin23_30_metaT... | ecosystem: Environmental > Terrestrial > Soil >... | reverse complement strand
TGCCATTGTTCACCGTGCTGTCATGCACCATCACGCCATCGATTACAACGTCGTTGATACTGGACCCGGCATTCCCGGTCGTAATGAGAACTTCGTCGGAATCATTCGTAGTGGTGCTGACGTAGTGCGCGCCATGAATGTCGAGATTGGTGAGCCGGAAGTGAGCGTAAGCGGTGTTCGAAGCGGTACCTGAGATATAGACACCGTAATAATTCCCGCCAACGATTTCCAGGTTGTTGATTTCCCATCCCTGCTGGTCCATCAGCTGCACCGCCGCAACGTTCATTCCGCCATCGATGATCGGCTGCGGGCCGGTGCCGTAGGCGTCAATGACGATGGGCGAGGTGGTGCTGCCAGACCCGAGTGGCTCTAATATGCCGCTGCAGGTTGTGCCGCGGTTAAAGAGAATCTGGTCGCCGGGGTTAAAAGTTGTGGCGCTGACCGAGGCCAGCGTATTCCACGGGCTGGATTGAGTCCCAGTGCCGTTGCTGGCGGCGGAGCAATCCACATAAGAAATGGCTGCGGGTGGAGGCGGAGGAGGCGGAGGTCCTTGAGAGGGCTGGCTCCTGCTGCAGGCAGTGAAGCCGATCAGAAGCAGTGGAGCAAAGCGCAGGAATGCGGAATATTTCGAAAGCGCGACGGCTGTTTCCCGCTCCAAACAGTTCATTGCCAGGCCCCGATGTTGTAACCGGAGCCGGCAGGCAGCGGATTGCCCCAGAAATCCTGCGTTCCCATCGAACATCCGCCGATTCCGCGGCAGACGTTGGCGCCGGCGCCGATGGCTGGCGATCCCGGCATCAGCGTAAACTCCGAAGTGGGGCGGCCGGGACTGTGGTACGTCGGCGTGTTCAGCATGGGGTCCGTGTAGAGGCTGGCAAGATCCTGACCGGTGGCGGATTGGTACGAGGCCAGGCTGGTGTAGTCGGTGCCGTTCATATTCCAGTCGGGCGCCGAACTGAGAGTCCAATAGATGTTGTTGTTGAGCGTCACGCCGGATGTGGTTTTGATCAGCCACGGCACGGTGGAGTAGATGATATTGTTTTCGATCAAATTGGGGTTGGATCCGCTGAAGGTAGCGTAACTCGTGTTAATGGCAGCGCCGGGCGTGGCGGGATTGAAATAAATAGTGTTGTTGTAAATCTGGAGCCCGTTGAGAGTGCCGTCTTGCCAGGTACTTATGTCGATCTCGCAGGGGTCGTTGCTGTTCACCTCTTGCGAATTGTTCGAGCAAACGTTGTAGCGAATGATGTTGTTGGTGCCGACGATGTTGCCGGCGCTGAACGTGGAGACGCAGTAACCGGCTGAGTCATGGCCGTAGTTGTATTGGACAATGTTGTCGTTGTTCCAGACGTCAATGTCGTAGTCTCCACCATCGTAACCGTCCCAGGTTTGATTGGCGTAGGACTCGTTGTTCTGCACGATGCAGACATGACAATACAACTCCCAAATCCCAGAGGACGAGTTGGGGGCGCAACCGGTGCGGAGAGCGCATTGCCCAGTGTTGTACGCCACATTGTTCTGCTCCAGGCCGTTGGTCGTGGCTCGCAGCAGAATTCCGTCTCCATCGACGTTGTATGCGATTGAGTTCTGGATGGTTATGTTGTTGCCAAGAACACCCGAACCCCACGCGTCCCCGCCATCTACTTGAATGTCGTTAGAAACCTGGCTGTCATGGGCAACTACGCCATCGATCACCACGTCGTTGAAAGCGTCTCCGGAGCCGGGGCTGAACATAATCTCTGCAGAGTCATCCACATTGATGGTGGCGAAGTGCGCGCCATGGATATTGAGATTGGTGAGCCGGAAGTGAGTACAGGTAGTGTTCGGGGAGGTAACCGCGATATAGACGCCGTAGTAATTGCCGCCGACGATCTCCAGATTGTTGATCTCCCATCCCTGCTGGTTGTTCAACTGCACCGCAGAGTAGTTCATACCGCCATCGATGATGGGCTGCGGGCCGGTTCCATAGGCGTCGATGACGATGGGGGAGGCGGTGGTACCGGAGCCGAGAGGCGCCAGGACGCCGCTGCAGGTCATGCCACGCTTGAAAAGGAGCTGGTTGCCGGGGCTGAAGGTTGCCCCGCTGACGGAGGCAAGCGTGTTCCATGGGCTGGACTGAGTTCCAGTGCCGTTGCTGGAGGCGGAACAGTCCACATAGGTAGTAGCTGCGACTGTGGGCGGAGTAGGCGGGGTAGGCGGAGTTGGCGAGGACAGGCCGGAGGAAATCCGGCTTCCGCTGCAGGCCGTGAGGTAGAGGCAAGCCATGAGGCCGACGAAGAATACCGGGGCTGTATGCAGGCGAGAATTAACATGGGGCGGTCGTTTGCACTGGATCGGCTCTGAGATGACCATCCTGCGGCTCCGTAAGCGGCGGCAATCATTTTATCCGGGATGTCGTTCTTCACCGCCAATGACGGCTGCATTATCCCGAATTATCTCTATTCGCGTCAATTTGGACCTGCAATTGCTGCAACCGACCAGGATTTGGCGATAGATTGCATTATAGATGGTCTGGCCAGCTGGCCGCTTCGATCTCAATTCACGCCTATCTCCAACGCGCTAATCGAGGGCTGATTTGTATCAGAAAGTCGGCCAGCGGGGTGGAATCTACGAAGATCCCGGGGGGGGGCCGGTTCCAGCCCAATCCGATCATTGACTGCGTTACGGAACCGCTGCTTGCATCCCAAATAGCGTTCAGTCGTTTGCACAGAAACATGCCCCAGAAGGAACTGAATCTGCTCCAGTTCACCGCCCGCCTGATGGCAAAGGCGGGCGCAAGTCCGGCGCAGGTCGTGCGGCGCCAGAGACGGAATCTCACAGTCCTTTGCTCTCTGTTTCACGACACCCCAAATGACCTTGGGGCTGAATCCGGTGCCCCAAATCCTGCCAGCCTTGTTGATCGAACGAAAGAGCGTACCGGTTGTAATCCCGGCGGCCCCCATCCAGGCGTCAATTCCAGCTTTCACCCAATCCGGGACCGGGATGGTTCGTATGTGGCCGGCTTTGCCGACAAGATCGGCAATGACCCAGTGCTCCTCTCTCTGCTGTATGGCTTCAACCCGTAACGCAGTCAATTCTGCCCTACGAAGCCCGCAACCCGACAGAATCGCCAATGTGGCATAGTCACGCTTGCCTCGAAGACTTGTGCCGTCTGCCGTCAACAACAAGCGCTTGCCTTGTTCGGCAGTGAGCCAATTGCCGACAGGTACTCCCAACCGTTTTGCACCCTTTACACGGCGAATGCCAGCAGCTAGGTCTGCACTGAGCAGACCGCAATCAGCAACCTCGTAAAGCCTCCGGACAGCAGCCAACCGCAGGTTTATGGTGGTTGAAGCGTAGTGCCGCTGTTCGAGGGATATTCGGTACCGGGTGACCACAGTCTTATTGAAGGCGAGTCTCGGTTCCGAACAATACCATTCAATGAATTCTCTGATTGCATGATCGTAAGTTCGTTGTGAACTTCGAGACGTCAGACTATTCAATACGGCTGACTTCGACTGCTCAAGGTCCGGAAGCTTCAGAACATGGTTCGGTGCCCGGTTTGCGTTTTGTCTTGCTTTTTGCCATAGGTACGGCCTCCATTCGCCGTGGCAAAAGCATGATCCTGATCGCAATCTCGGTCTATCGCACCCTGGGCGTTTTACTGTACCTTTCCTCGCGCTCCCAGCTTCAATACATGGCGAGCGATACTCGCAGGACCTCGGAGTCCGACCCGAAGTCCAGCCCCCAGTCGGTTTGATCGCCGTTCAGAATGCGGTGCGATTGGAAGACGCCGTTCTCATACGCGCCTTCTTCTACACGCAGGAACTGACGGTGCTGCCAATTCCCATCGATAAGGGCCGAGGGCGTCTGACCGGTCCCGACGACGATCTCCTGCGTTTTCTGTTGCTGTGCGGTGCCCGCAGGACGGAAGTCGAGGCGGCAATGGAATCCTGTGACAAGAAACTGATTGTCGCTCAATTGAGCCACAAGTGCGCGCCCGATCGGCTCTGCATTCCCTGTGGCAGCGCCTCCCCTGCTAACGCCGAATGAGACCACGGCGTCCCAACTTCCGAAATGAAGTATCTGCCTGGGCTGGTCCTCCACTTCTGCCACAGCCTGCAGTTTTCCTTCGAAGTTCAGGCGGGCAATGTCACGCATCATCGGACCGAGAAGCTTGTAGTTCTGCGCTGTGGGGTCAAGAAAGGCATTCGGCTCATTGGGCACCATTCTCTCCGGATGATTGGTCCGCGTGTAGTCCAGCCCGAACGGGGAATAGCCGATCGTCTGCATTCCCAAGGCAGCAAAAAGAAAACGCGCCGCACGCGGCGTTCCCGCAGTCTCAGGAATGAACAAGGCGTTATCCGGCCGGTGGTATCGCTCGATGACCTTCAGATAGGACTGCGTATCCGGCAGGTAGATATCCGGTGCCAGGACGTCGATGGCCGGTGCCTCGGCCTTCCAGATGGAAAGCACGTTGTCTGTCGGGCCCCCGCTTTCGTAGGTCCCCGGCTCGCCTTTGAACGGATCGCGCAGTGCCGCATTCACGTACAGAGGCAGAGGGTAAACTGCCTTACCCGCGAGGGCGATCTGTCCCACGTACCGGGCGATAGCCCAGGCATGGAAGTAGACGTCGGCATCCGGCCCAAACACCTCGGCCCAACCCGCCCCATTCGTGGCGGTCTTGTTCATCGCATTCAGCACCTCGTCAGGAACAGCCTCCGTGAAGAGCTTGTTGGCTTCAGCAGAGTAATCGCGCAGCGTTCCCCAGGTGCCTGTTTCGTTCTCTACCTGCACCATCAACACCGTTCGCTCAGGATCTACCGCTTTCAAGTGCCGCATAAAAGCAGTGAAAGCGCGTATGTCCGCGTCCAGTGAGGCCCGCGCAAACGGCGAGGGCGAGTCCACGCGTTCCCCGTTCTTGTTGATGATGTGGGAGTAGCGCTCCGGGTCCAGCTTCATCCACTCAGGCATGTAGTGCTGGCTGCCGTTTTTCCACGTACCGAACCAAAGCAGAACAAGGTGAACGCGGTGCGCGCGGGCCTGCGCGAGAACACTGTCGATCTGCGAGTAGTCGAACTTACCCTGCTGGGGCTCGAACTGCTCCCAATAGATGGGAATCTCGAGCGTATTAGCATGCAGATACTCGATCGCGGGCCACACTTTTGGAAGCGTCAGCGGCCAGTCGCTCGAGTTGTTGGCCTGCGCACCAAGCATCAGAAATGGCGCACCATCGACCATCAGGGCATAGCGGCCGTTCTGCTGAACGATGCTTGGGACAGGGTGCTTCTCCACCTGAGCGTAAGCGGCTGATCCGGCAACGGATAAGGCCAGGATTGCGGCCGCAATAAAGGTTTTCATTCTCATTCGCTTCCCCTTTCCCTCAGGCCCGGTGCTTTGCGCGACTTCATTTCCGGACCTCCTTTACTTGCGTCTGTTTGGAAGGCGCAAATCCGACACTGGTTCGTGAGTCCGCCGGAAAGGGCTTCCGGCGGACCCATGGATGACGCCTCACTATGGAAAGCGGTAGAGCGTCACGCGGAGGATTGTGTACGGCCGCAAGATCAGGATCTCGCCTTGCGCATCGTCGTCGCCAGCAATCTGGCGGGTCACAACCCACTTTTCGTCGACAAATTTACCCTGCTGTACGTCTCCGAGCCCAACATTCCGTGGCCCGGGAGTGTTTGGGGTGAAGTCGATTCGCATGCCACCACCGGCAATGTAATACTCTTCGGGACCGGTCGCGATGAGGATGGCAGTTGCTTCGAGCGGCGGCTCGGAGGCGGTTCCTGTTGCAGCAAATTGCGGCGAAGCGGCAACCTGCCCCTTCGGTTGCGGAGCAATGTGCGTACTGCGGCCCGTGTAGGTGAGGGTCAGCGTGTAGTTGCCCAGTTTGACCTTCTTAGGCGAATCTCCCTGGTTGAGCCGCACAGCCGTGATGGAGTCAGTGCCCCGGTGAGCCAGAATCATGGGCGACAACTGGTCAAGTAGGCCATACACGGTGGCAAGATCCGGTGGAATGGGCCTGTTTCCGTCAATGCCGAAGGGAGAGAATCCGATGGTGTCGTATTTGCCGACAGCCATGATGGCATTGGCGGGATTGGTACTCGTTTCGGGAATGAAGAGCGGATTGCCGTTACGCTTGAAGCGTTCGCAGAGATCGTCAAAGTATTCGAGGTAAAGATCGGGCGCAAGGATGTCGATGTCTGGGGCGGCAGCGCGCCAGACGTCATGAACCTGCGGCAGCGGGCCTCCGCTAGGATAGGTACCAGGCCATGCGTGGTTCGGCTGTTGCAGCCATGCGTTCACGTACATGGGAATGTCATACGCGGCCTTGCCGGCCTGCACGACCTTTTCCAGAAAGCGTGCATAGTTCCAGGCCATGAAGATTTCATCCGAGGCCCAGTGCAGATGCTGCCAACTGTTTTCATGTTCGAGGGGGCCCAGCAGCGAAACGGTAGTCTGAATGGGGATCTCCAGGGTAGCCGGTTTGCCGGGGCCGAATACCTCTTCCCATGTTCCCGACTTCTTACAACCGTTTGCTGCCCAAATCTCACGAAACTCGGGGATCAGGGTATCCTTGTGGAATTGAAGATAGTTCATCAGTTCCGCAGGAACCTGCCCGGCGAATGCGAGGTTGGCAACTGGAGAACGGTCACGAGTATCGCGCAGGACGCCGACTTCATTCTCGACCTGCATCATCACCACGGTGTGTTGTGTACCATCGACCTCCTTGATGTGGCGCATGAGAGCGGCGAAGGCCTGGGCATCGGCGTCGCGCGTGGCGTCGCTCAAGGTGCTGAGCAACTCAACAGGCCCGGAGACTGAGACCGTCCTGCCTTCCTCGATCTGGATGCGGGGAAAGCGGAGATAGTCCTTCTTGACCCAGTAGGGCGGATAACTTGAGGTGCCATTCTTCCAGCAGCCAAACCACAGAAAGACGATGTGCAGATGGTTCTCCCTGGCCTTGGCAATGACGCCATCCACCAGTGAGTAATTGAATCTACCTTCCTCCGGCTCGAACTGCGCCCACGAGACTCCGACGAGCACAGTGTTCAGATTGCTAGCTACGAGCTTGGGCCAGATAGTCTCCATGGGTTCAAGAGCGGTGGCTGCGTTGTTGGTCAGCTCCCCGGAGAGAATCAGGAAGGGCTTCCCGTCGACAATCAATTGCGTGGCGTCGCCGTGCCTTTCGAGGTGTGGCGCGTCGTTGCGGTTTTGGGCCTGATTTGAAATCGGCAGGCAAGCAACAGAAATAAACAGAGCGAAGAGAGACCAGCGACCGATGCGCATTCAAGCCTCCAATTGGCTGGTTCAACAGGGAGATTGGCCGTCCAGATATCTTCCGCTCGTCTGAAGACCCGGTAGGCCGCACCAGGGAAATTCTATTCCCTGATAAATGGGTGATACGTCCCTAAAATTGCTTGTCACCAGATTTTGGCGATCTGTAGAAGCAGCAGGCCAATCATCGAAGTATACTTCCTATTTTCTGCATGTTACAGGTTCTCCGCCGGATTACTCCCCGAAAGTCGGCATGGCGACCGGAATCCAAAAGGCGGGGCCGGGGGGGATCCCCCGATGCTGGCGCGTTTTTCAGGAGTAATCCCGCCGATCGCGCATAATCGGCTGTCAATGAGCGGTTTGGCCTGTAGTCGCCAGCCGAAAACTGCGGGCAATATCGCCTAGGACTCTCATCATAGGCCGTTGTGTCCTCCCTGGGATCAAGCCGGAGAACATGTGACGCTTCCAGAATGCGCTTCCTCAAAGCCGTGAAATACGGCCCCCCGACAAACGACATGGGCACAATCAGGCAAATTACTCCTCCGGGCTTTACCCAACGAATGGTCTGCTCAAGAAAGAGAGCGTAAAGATTTACATATCCGTCGCTGATGACGGGTGCAAAAGCGGTCAGGATCGTTTTGGAGGGACGAAAAATGCACCCATAGGGAGGGTTTCCGATCGCTGCGTCGTAGAGCGTCTCGGGTGGCGGCAGTTTTAGAGTGTCGGCGCGCTGGATAGAAATAGTCGGCCTTCGGCCTGCTGAGTCGATCTCGTTGCGAAGCAAATCAAGGAGCAAGGCTTTTGAGAGCGTGGCGAGGTCGGGCTCTATTTCAACTCCTGCCAGGCTCGACTCAATCGCCCGTAAGATTGTTTCCCCACGCGCGCCGCGCTGCCGCGCTTGGTTAGAGATCCGGGCGGCGAGGGGCACCAAGAATGCTGCCCCGCCAGATGCCGGATCGAGAATGCGATGCCGGCCCGGCTTAATCCCTGCTTCGATTAGTGTGTCTATCGCGTAATGGGCGAGGTGGGGTGGGGTGAAATAGGCCGCCAGCCGACGCCGGCGTGCTTTTGGCATCAGCAAGGCGTACAGACTGGCGATCCAGTAGTGTTTCTCGTCTTCCGGCAAACCGGAGAAAAATGACCTCGCCCCTGAGTCCAATAGACGATTGCCGATTATTGACTGGCACACTTGCAGAGGCGTCATGCCGGAGCGCTTTTAGTGACGTGGCAATCTGGTGAAGATCACGAAGCCGGCGGCTCAACGCCAGTTCTGGTGTCTCGGGATCAGTGGCTCGCTGCGCGGGAATCACTTGGTCTTCTTAATTTCATGTCAACCGAGCCTGGCAACCTTTACCAGCCGCGCCGGAACCTCTCCTGAGGCCTAGCTGGTCGGTGGGCAGGAACCGATGAATCATACCTATGCGCACTGCGGATATGAACTGCACAACCATTTCGTTCCAACGGGTGAGTGTAGTCATTGAGCAGATATTTGAACAGTCCTAACTAGCGGCTGACTGAAGTCACAAGCCACCGGCTGTGCAACCCCTCGCGGTCGGGCGGTCAGTCAATCAGTTAGATTTTGTTGATGGCTATAACCTTGAACGATATTCCGGCGAGCGACAGTCGAGCAGGTAGAAAGCTGTGTTGTGAGCATCGGAGTACCTGCCCAACGCGTTGTGTCGCGCAGCGGCGTCAATGCTGCTCAAGCTTTTTTTGAGCGCCATGGATGCGTTTTTCAGGAGGTCGCTCAACAGAATGACTTCGGGAAAGACGCTTACCTTGACATAGCACGTGAAGGTGTCATCACGCACCTGTGCGTGGCTCTGCAGATCAAATCCGGGGAATCATATCGGACAGAGCAGGGTGAATATTTCATTCCTGTAGAGAGGCACGCAGATAGCTGGCGCCGGTCTACTGTTCCTGTGTTCGGCCTGGTTTATGACCCGTCGGATCAGCTGCTCCGGTGGGTTGACATAACCGGATATCTACGCGCTCATCCACATCAGGAAGGCGGAAGTATTCCAGTCTTGGCGAACTCTATCTTGAGTCAGAAAAGTCTCCACGGGGAGTTTGGCTCTGCTATTGCGACCTACGGAGCGAACAATGGAGCAACTATCGCTCTGAGTCTGCTGCCTGGCGGGGATTCCCAGACAGAAGCAGTATTCGATGCGTGGGCGCTGGGGCGGCATGACGCCAGGTACCTGCTGCTTCTTCGCAGACTTATTCTGGAAGTTCAACCGCACGCAACTCGCCGTGCCATCGTTGCTCTGGCACACATTGGCGTTCATCCGGATATCTTCTGGACGAAAGACAACTGGATTGGCAAAGAGATAAAAGAGTTGGTACGTCCGTCCTTCCGGTGGACACCAGAAGAAATCGCCCACATGATACGGACCATCGACAATTCAGAGTGGGGTCGCGGCACGCTCGGACAGTCATTCGACGTTCTCATGTATGAAGATCCGAACGCCGTCGCAAAGCTGCGCTCCTCCGTCGGGCTCATGTTGGGTGCCGGAGACTTCGTCGCCGGCGTGCGTGCTGCTATGCTGGCTCTGTCGCACTCTCGCGATGCGCGGCAAGAATTGTCTCTACTGATTGAGGGGCAGCCGACGCTCATGGGCGATGAGTGGTTTCGAGAAATTGCCGTTACCGTGCGGGAGTTCGGGGATTTCTCGCTTTATTGAAGACGCAAATCAGATGGCAAGGAAGAAAGCGCCTCGCAGGAAGATACCTGCGGGTCACGAAACGGCCGTGTTGGTGAAGAGCGCCCGAAGGTGTCTGCTCTGTTTTCATCTCAACGGCGATCTGGGGGAAAAGCACGGTCAGGTCGCGCAATCGGAGCAACGCGGCAGAAGACAACCTAGCGTTCATCTGCCTGCCTCACCACAGCGTCTTGACTCAACAACGAGGCAGCATAAGAACTACACCATCCACGAACTGAAGAGACTGCGAACGAAGCTCTACAAGACGGTTGCCGACGGTAAACACATCGCTACGACTGGCACTGTTGCAGCAGGAGGCAAGGCGGACAGCAAAACACTGGCCGCTCTGATAAAGCTTATGACAACGAATGGGTGTATGGATTGGCTGAGAGGTGCGAATTTCGCAGGGTGGTCCTTTGACTGGAAGCGCATTGATGCGGTCGAGGAATTTGCTTCGCGGAGGGGGCCCGAGTATGAATTCATTGATCCCGATGTAGAGAAACTACGAAAGGTACTCTACGATGCGAGCCGACAACTGATGGGTCTCCTGGCCACTGAAACGTTCCCCGTTGGAAACGGGGACCGTCAAGCGATACCGGAAGAATGGGAATCGGAACAACCTGAACGTTTCAGGAAAGCCATAGAGGCAATTCACGGGGCAGCCGACAAGGTCTGCGGCGCTTACGACGAACTGGTGCGCGCAGCGAGAAAGAAATTCTTACCGTCAATGTGGCTCAGGCTGACAATTGCTCTGAAATGATCTTCTTATACGCGCTCGAAGCTTCGCGACAATAGCTTGTGCAGGGCGTCCGGAAGCGGTGTGCGCCCAGTGAGCAAAGCCCACCTAGCCTTCAATCAGACACCCTGTTGGCACACTGCGCATCAGAGGCCGCTGATTTTGCCTTGGCTCGAGAATCGGTCGGCTGATCGGCCGTTAGTAAGAAGCTGCCAGTGAGGCGAGCGCGCCGGCTCGGAAAATAGAGGCGGTAAGGACTTCGACATCTATCAGTTTCTCCAACAAGGACGCCGCGAAGAAGGCATGTGAAAGTTTGTGAAAGCTAGGGGGTACTTGATTACCTTTTGTTCCTTTAGTCACCGCTATATAATCAATAAGTTACGTGTTTTCAGCGCTGGCAGGTTATCCGCTGCGCCACCCAAAATCAAGTGCAACGTCGACTTTCTCCGCAGCCCGTCTTAGCTGAGATTCCGGCTTGAAATCCCACCATGAAATCCAAGCCTGAAATTATTGCGCGCCAGTTTCAGCGGCCCTTTGTTTCAGCACCCTGAGGCGCCTCTGTTCCTGTGATTCGCCGGGCAACAGGCGCTCATTCGCCGGCGTTTCCTCGGTCCGGTAGCGCCAGTCTCCTTGGCCGTCGTTTCCTTCTGGGTCTTTGTCTTTGATCGGGGCCGAATCGTCTTCGGTCAGATCGTCGTATTCGCGTCCCTCGACCTTCGACCACGCCGAAGCCCCGATGGGACGCCGCTCCACGGACTCGCGATCAATCACCACGCGGGTCGGTTCCGGCTCAAACGAGGTCATTCTCAGATTGGCCGACGCGGTTTGCAGCGCGTACAGCATCAGGGCCGCTGTGCGGTGATCGATCTCCTGCGTTACCAGTTGAAACATGACCTCGGCTAGTCCGACCTGTATGGAATTCGCGTCCTCGAGAATCGGCAGGCCCGCTATCTCGCGCTTTCGGAGATCCTCAACGAACTTCGAGGCGGCGCGCCATCGCATGTGGTAGTAACAACATTTTTCGTCGCGCAGCGCGGGCGACCCGCACTGCGTCCCGTTGACTTTAATGTGCTGACAACGACGAATGCTTACTGGATATGAAGGCATTTTGCGGCTCCTGTGTCGTGTATGAAGTGGTATGAAATGTTTTTCTGTTGCGCTTAGGGTGTTTACCAGTCAGTATCGGGTACCCCCCCTCCCCCCCTTCTTGCAGAATCATGGGGTTAGGGAGAAAATCCCGCCAGATCTTTGAGTCTAAATGACTTACAGGTAAAGTATTTAAAAATCAATGAGTTACGGTTATCAAAGGGCGCTGACGGCGACTTTTGAGGCGGCTTTGAGTCCCATTTTGGGAGGAAGCCATGCCTCTCGCTGCTTAATCAGCGATCATTGTCGCATCGGGTGGGGTGAACGTCAGTGATGGCGCACACTGGATGATTGTGATGAATCGGGGTACTCCCTTTCGTTACCTGCCGGCATCGAAAGAGATGGAAATCGTGCGATTCAGACGGCTAAAGTTGAGTTGGGGTACACTAGCGTGTCGCCTGTAACTAAGAGAAAGGTTCGCAACATGTCGGCACTTCCAGTTCCACCTCCCGGGTCGAAGCGGCGCACTACTAGCAAGGATGGACTCCGCGCGATTGCTCGACTTCTGGAAGAGCAGATGGATGAGATGGGCTTGAGCGAAGAAGAAAAGGATCTCAAGGTCGACAGCTTGGTGGAGCACGTCAAGAAGGTCAAGTCCGCGCGCGCCGAATCTCGGCCCAAGTAGCCAGCGCCCGCTGGTATCTCGGATTACCCGGTTTTATCCCGAACTTTTCTGCCAGTACGCGTTTGTATGTTTCCTCGTCGTCTAGATCGAGCAGGTCCGCCATTGCATCCATGATCTTCCGCTCTCGGTTGCGCGCCTCAGCCTTTGGGGTTCGCGGCCTGGCTTCTTGGAAGGCGGAAGTCTTTTTCATGGTTAACCCCAGCTAGTTCGAAATCTTCTTTCGGCCCTCGGCAACCCCCCAAATCGCACGCGATGGGTGGTGCACTCGACTAACTTTGGATCCGGAACCAGTCCTTGACGAGCAACTTAAACCGAGTGATCTCGTCCTCGTTCAACGCGCAACTGTGAGCGACGACATTCCGAATCTTATTGAACTGCGACAGGATAGTCTGCATCGCCTTCTGACTTCGGAGAGTGTCGGAGAAATCACTCCAATTCTGGTCGAAGATGCTGCTGAGTTCTCCGAAGTTCGTGTAGGCAAGGGGATCTTCCGAGCGGATCGACATTGTCGTGTCCTTCTCCTCTCTCTGTTTCTTGTCGACTTCCTTCTGAACTCCCTCGGGAACTTTGTCCTTCCACCACTTGGGCCCGTGCTTCTCCGAGAGTCGCTCAGAGATCAGTCGTCGGATGGAGTTCTCCAGCGAGTAGTACAGGGCGTAGAAGTCTGCCATCTTTCGAGCCTCTTGCAGGATGTCGCTCTCGAAGAGGTCTACGTCCACGATCTCGGCCCGCTGAATAGTCTTGGCGTGCCCGATCTGGACGCCTGACTCTTCCAGTTTCTTCAAGTCAGTCTCTAGCAGGAGGTTGTGCATGCCAAACAACTTGACGTCATCGCTTAGGCTCATGGCTCCCTCAGCAGGTTCTCGCGCAAACTCTTGAAAATGGCGTTAAAGACTTCGACCTCCGTCGTTGCAGGCAGATTGAGGTTGATCGTGTAGGCCAGACGTAGTCGCCCGCCGGCGAAGTCCTCCTCTCGCTTGCGGCCGACGTCGCCACTGCCGGATTTGTCGGCGTCAGCGTTATCCGTCGAGGGCTCCTTCTTGATTGGCGCGCCTCCTTCCCAGGTTGCCAATTTCGAGAGAGCCAAGAATGTACCTGCAACCGAAGGGAGGTACTGGTCGTCTTCAGCTGCTCCGGTAAGACTCTTCATCTTAGCCGTCAGGTCAGCTTTGTTTAGCTTCCATGCGTACTCGTTGGCCTGGAAGAGAGGCTTATACGCTTCTCTCAGCCGCTCGGCCATCACAGTGCCGGACAGGGAATCCTCGCGGAAATCCTTGTAGGCCTGCGTCGGAACATTCGCGGCATCAATAAATCCTAGCTTTTTCAGCAATGGGATCATCGCCCGGTAACTGGACGACTTCATGTCTAGCACAGTGCTCAGGAAGTCCACAGTGAACTTCGGCGGAACGGCGGCTGTCTTAATCTTCTGGAACAGCGTGGGAATCCCGTTGTAGGCATTAACGTAAGCTGGATAATCTGCCATGGCCAAACTCCTTGTGAC
>Ga0181515_1220090_pt1 | contig 14055 bp, 14 predicted proteins | sample PEATcosm2014_Bin_11_FD_127748 | JGI IMG/M metagenome (GOLD analysis project Ga0181515, IMG submission 127748) | Metatranscriptome of peatland microbial communities from MTU Mesocosm Facility, Houghton, MI, USA - PEATcosm2014_Bin23_30_metaT... | ecosystem: Environmental > Terrestrial > Soil >... | reverse complement strand
GAGCAACAAGTATGAGCAAAGACGTCAATCATCTCGGTCAGCCAATGGGCTTCGCCGTTCCCGGCTGGACTGAACGGCAACGGCCGCCACGCACCGCCATGAAGGGACAATTTTGCTCCGTTGTGCCGCTCGAACCGGAGCGCCATGCGGCCGAGCTCTATGCCGCGAACAGCGAGGACAAAGAAGGGCGCATGTGGACCTATTTGGCCTACGGCCCATTTTCAAGTTTCGAGGCCTATCTCGCAAAGATGAATGAATCGTGGCTCAAGAAAGATTGGCATATTCACGCCATTATTGACGAGAGAAGTGGTTTGGCCACCGGACTGGCGAGCTACATGCGTATCGAGCCTGAGGCAGGAAGCATCGAGGTTGGTGCAGTGATGTATTCTCCGCGCCTACAGCGGACCGCAGCCGGCACAGAAGCTATGTATCTCATGATGAGGCGCGCGTTCGACGAACTAGGGTATCGGCGTTATGAGTGGAGATGCAACGCGTTGAATGAAGCATCGGGTAACGCGGCGAAGCGCCTGGGATTTCAGTTTGAGGGAGTCTTACGACAGGAGCGTGTTGTTAAGGGCCGTAACCGGGACACAACGTGGTTCTCCATCATCGACCGCGAATGGCCTCAGATCAAGGCGGCGTTTGAAACCTGGCTCGCGCCCGACAACTTTGATTCGAAAGGGAGGCAACGTCAGTCCTTGACTCAGATTCGCGAAGCCGCCATCCTATAGCCTTTGACAATGCTCCGGGCGACTATTTGGGGCGACGCATGGATCCGACGTTTGGGACTTGGGAGAGATATATGGGCTGCTGCGGCAGTTGACGGAGGGAAGTGTCATATAACTGGGCGTCGCTTGTCTTCACCATAAGTTTTGCTGGCTCACCGGGAGTGTGTGTTTGTAATGCTCGACGTAGCCTAGGATGAGGCACGGCGCATCGTCGCTGAAGAGCGAGGACTCCGGCCTAGAACACAGCTTTGGGCGGATGACGTGAAGAAACACTGTCACCGCCGCCCTGTCGGAAAGTCCCTTCACATCCACAACGTGGTGTTTTTCTGCTCCGGCCCTATACTTTCGCTAGAATAGCTTTCTTGATTTGCCTGATTCTGGCCTCGTCGCGTTTATAGAAGGTCCACTTCTTGATTCGCTTGGGGCGGGTCAATCCGGCTTGGCACAGAATCTTCATGTGTTCGCTCGTGGTCGGTTGGCTAATGCGAAGCTTGCGCGCAATGAGGCAGCCGCAAACCCCATCCTTCACTAAATCGCCGTCGACTTGCGGGGGGAAGTGCTTGGTTGGGTTCTTAAGCCACTCGAGAATTTGTAGTCTGCGCTCGTTCGCGAGAGCTCGGATTGCGATAGTCGATATCATTGTACGATTAGTACACTCCCTAACCATCATAACACTTCAGTGTTTGAAATGCTATTTTCGGGCTCAACGGAGACGGCACCCTTAAATAAGGCGTTGACGGCCGAAGTCAGGAGCGTGCGTCTTCGAATCGGCCGCTTCGAAGCAGGGAATGAAACATCACTTCTTCGTCCGCTCATCCCCGCAGTTGTTAATGGTTTTGTGGAAGAGGTGAGAGTTCTATGGCTTCCCCTAACGTGGTGCATCGTCCGGGAAATACAGCGCTTTGGAAGGCTCCGGGGTTTGCGGCGTTTTGAACAGGTGAATGCTTGTGAAACATTGCCCGGTAGTCGCGCTGTCCATGAGTGACCACCGTTGGCGTCCTGAAGTTGCCGGCGTGCTGATACGGCGACCATTTCTCTTAGGTCGAAAGTTTGGCAGTTTAACCCGGACGCCCTCAACATCGTCGACGCGTGCTCCAGTGAACGAGAAGGATTGCCAAGCAGCTTTCCGCCCGGACAGGAGCAATGTCTCGCCATCGCGCGCGCCATTGTGAGCGATCCGACGCTGTTGCTGGCGGACGAGCCTACCGGCGACTTGGACAGTACTCTGCCACGGATATTCTGGAAATCCTAAAGCGCCCGAATGAAGACTTTCAAAAAACCATTGTTATGCTGACGCACGATCCACATGCTGCTTCGTATGCCTTCTTCACGCGGCATCTGGAGAAAGGCATGCTCCTTCCTCCGGGATAGCCTCAATCAGGGAGCTAAGCCGCTAGCTTGGCACCGACTCAGGTTCCGAGTCGGCAATCCATTTCCAGGCTCGGCGACCGTTTTCAAGAGCGACAGCCCGAGCTTCACCATAGGCCACAAGTCGATTCAGCACGTCCTGACCGACGCCATGGGATCTTTATGTCGCTCGAGCATTGGCGGCAGTTTTTCTTGAATCCGGTCACAGACATCGCGCGCACTCAGAGCGCGGTTGGCATCCATTAGAATCATGCGGCAGGCTTTGGTGAAGCCGGTCTGCCGTCCGTTACTCTTGCTACCGGCCAGCTCCGGCAATTCCTCACTCAAGACAACATCCCCAAACAAGGTAGCCAAGCCATCGATGGTTCGTTTGATGGTTCTGATCCGGCGCATCACCTCCGCGCGCTGTTGCAAGAGTTGGCGCAATTCTTCGTGGGCCCGGCGGACTACCTCCTGGCAGGCTTTGGTGAAGCCGGTCTGCCGTCCGTTACTCTTGCGACCGGCCAGCTCCAGCAATTTCTCACTCAAGACCATATCCCCGAACAAGTTAGCCAAGCCATCGATGATTCGTTTGATGGTTCTAATCCGGCGCATCACCTCCGCGCGCTGTTGCAAGAGTTGGCGCAATTCTTCGTGGGACCGGCGCACTACTTCCTGCACGTGTCCGTTTTCGACACTGGTAGTGGTTCTGATTGCGACTGGTTGACTCTCCATAAACAATCCCTCTCGCCTGCATGCGGTGCGCCGAGGCATTGGTGAAGATCTTATGTCCGGCACTCGCGAACTGGCGGTTCGCGATCGCGCGCTTGGTCGGTGAGAAGAGCACTGAAGACCACCTCGCATGCCAGTTCAGCTGTGCATTCCTGCACGACCATCTGGGCGACATGCGGAGGCGGATCGCTCGACAGTTGCCACGCACAGGCTTCGCGGTACGTTTTACCGGCCGAAGCGCTGGATGCGGCGAGTGCTGTAATCTCGAGTTCGGGTGATTTGCGAGCAGTTCGATGAAGCGTTGGCCGACGGTGCCGGTAGCGGCGAGAATTCCGGCGCGAAGTTTCTTTGGCATGTGACTCCTCAGACCTGAATACGTCGCGGTGCCTTTAGTCAGTGACGGCGCAGCTAATCGGCGGCCGGCTAAGCGCGAACCGTTCCAGTGCCCACAACTACCGCCTCACCGCCGACCCGAACCTCCTCGAGAACTCCAGCACGGATCGAGAGCGCAATGTGAATACGACTCGGGCGACCCATCCGGACGCCTTGAAGGCTCACGAACCGTGAGGCAGTGTCGGCCGATACAGCGTTGTACTTGAACAGATATGCGCCCAGCGGTCCACTCGCGCCGCCGGTGGCCGGATCCTCTGGAATACCGAGGACGGGCGCGAACATTCGACAGTAGACCGTGGCATCATCGTCGGCCGGCTCAAGCGAGAATACGAATACAGGGAACTCTTCGAGATCCACCGCGCGGAGTAACGTGCATAACCTCGTACGTTCGAGGGATGCGGAATCGACCGCCGCGCGCGAATTTAGCGGAACGTACAGAAATGGGATTCCGGACGACGCGACTTGGACCGGCAAGTCTCCACCTGCAAGGTCGCACGGCTGCACACCAACTGCTGCGGCAACCGCAACGGTGTCGGCGACGACGGGCCCGAATCTCGGATTCGGTTGCGTCATCCAAGCAAAGCGCAAGCCGTTCTGCCTCCATTCGAGTCCCACGGTCGTTGGTCCTATGCCGAGGCCGAGCACCGTTGTATCGGCGCCAGCACGCAGTCGTCCCGCTCCTGCTAGCGCAAACGTCGTCCCGATCGTCGGATGCCCAGCCATCGGCAACTCTCTGGCTTGAGTGAAAATGCGGACGCGCGCGTCAGTTCCGGGAACCTCGGGGGGAATTACGAAAGTGGTTTCGGGGAGAGCTATTTCGTTCGCGATCCGCTGCATCTGCCGTTCGTCAATGCCCGCGGCATCGAGGAATACGGCCAGCTGGTTGCCCGTGAACGGCTGATCCGTAAAAACATCGAGATGGACGTACTGAAGAACAGGCATCGGTTTCCCACTCCTTTGTGTGAGCGAATTTGACGGAACCGTAATTGCGTTGATAGTTAGCTAACTGACGAAACAATAATGACATAGATCTTTTCGCTTGTAAAGTCTAGCTTTCGCCCCTGGGAGTTGCGCGCGACGGATGCATTAAGCTGCCGATCGAGTCCCGAGGGCGCAGCCGGCTTACCGTGACCCCAGCAAGGATGTCCTCTCTATGCCCTCGGCAGTCACTCGCGGGTTTGTGCCGGGGCAGGCCCTTCCCGCCAGCGACTTGTGCAAGAGGTCGTTCGCATTGGTTCGCAACTGAGTGCTCTGGACACCGCCGCACGACCGGTGGATGTCGCGAACAGGGCTTCGGCAGGTGCAACAGAATTGGCGTAGTTCCAACATTGGGGTGCTTACTTCCGCCAACCTCTGCACCCACGGTGTTCGCTCCCTGGTCGTGTTACATGTGATCTATTCGCCTGCCACAACCAGGCAATCGTATGATCGGCGAGCGCCGAGGGTGCGCTTCGGTTCCGGGGGAAAACAGGCGGTGAAGCTATTGTACTGGCTGCGCAAGCTGCGTTGTGGCCCCCCCGGTCTGACTCCCTTGGTCTCCCGCGATTCCCGCGGGGCTCATTTATCCCATGGTCGCTAGCGTCTTTCGACGCTCCGCTCAATGACCTGCTCCGACGTAAGTCCAAAGATCGGCGGGGTGGGCACCTTCAGTATGGCGAGGTAGATGTAGAGCTGGCCGCGATGGTGGATCTCATGTTCCAGCATCGCGCGCATCCATTTCCATGTCGCGGTGGCCGCGCCATCCGGCGTCCTGCATTCGCCATTCAGGTCGGTGAGGCGGGAGATAATCTCCGACGATTCTTTATGCAGCGCTTCCATGAAGGAAAGGATCTCATCATAACTGGGAGCCAATTGCCGGCCGCAGCCGGCGTATCGGCTCGGCTTGCCCGCGAGGGTTTCGGCGAAGATGTAGCGATTGGCACCGGCGATGTGCCGCGCCAAGTCTCCTAGTGTGAATTTGCCTTCGCGAAACGACCAGTCGACTCTGTCCGGAGGAATACAGCGGACGACCCGCACAGTGCGCTTGTGAATTTTGTCGAAGTAGTCCAGAAATACGTTCAGGTCGTGAATCTCCATGTCTCACACTCCTTACTGCTGCTGCGCAGAAACTCGAAAAATGTGGTAAAGCGACCATCATATGCCACAGGCGACTCGCAAAGAACGCGAGAAATGGGGCACCCGGCCGCACTCTCGTGTATCACGAAAGGCATTATCGCTTTAAGCGCGCAATGCTTGGAACCCTCGGCGAAGATCGCCCAGCAAGTCAGCCATATCTTCGATTCCCACCGACAAGCGGACAAGCCCAGGGGCGATTCCGGTATTTTGTGCTGCGGTACCGAGCTGATCCTCGCCCCAATCGATGTCGAAGGGGATCTCGATTACCGACTCGACTCCTCCTAAACTCGTCGCCACCGGAATCAACTGGAGTGCGTCGACGAACTTTGTGGCCGCTTCAAACCCTCCTTTGAACTGGAAGGAAAGCACGCCCCCTCCACCGCGCATTTGCTTGGTTGCCAACTCATAGTGGGGAGATCCTTCCAGATAGGGATAATTGACGCACTCGATCTCGGTCTGATCTTTGAGGAATCTTGCGATGGCCAGAGCTGAATCCGTCTGCCGCTGCATGCGGATCCCGAGCGATTTGATGCCTCGCAAGAGCAGCCAGCTAGCATGCGAATCGAGAACAGTGCCCAGCAGCCTTTGCATGCTCCCGATATTGCCTATTAGTTCGCTTCTCCCCGCCGCCGCACCGCACATCACATCGGAATGTCCGGCAAGAAACTTCGTGGCTGAATGCAGTACGACACTCGCGCCTAGACTTATCGGATTCTGCAAGTACGGGCTAGCAAACGTGCTGTCGATTAGGACCGGAACTCCTGCTTCTTGTGCGATTGCGGAAATGGCAGCGATGTCGGCGATTCGAAGCAGAGGATTGGAGGGGCTTTCGATGTAAACCAGCTTTGTTGTGGCCCGAATTGCTCTACGCACTTCACAAAGGTCAGGGACATTGACAAAGGTCGTCTCGACTCCGAAAGTTCGCAATGTTTCGTTCAAGAATGTAAATGTTTGAGCGAAGATTTCCCGCTGCGCCACCACGTGCGCCCCGGCAGACCCCGCTAGCGCCATGAGGGTCGTGGAGATTGCTCCCATTCCTGAACCGAAGACGAGTGCCGACTCGGCGCCCTCAAGCAGGGCAATTTTATCGGCGGCTGCTCGCGACGTCGGATGGCCAAATCGCTGATACACCATTTCCGATCCGTCGCGAAAATCTTTTCCCAGTTGACGACTGGATTCCGCCTCGAAGTTGACCGCTGGATGGATCGGCATGCTCAGAGGACGTTGTTTCTTTTGGAAATCGTTGTATGTCTTGGTGGCTTTCGTTTCCAGCGCAAGTTTAATATTGGAATTCAATCCGGTTCTCCCTTTCCTAATTGCGAAACCACAACACCAATCGTGTCTGCTCGGAGCTTCGCACGCGATCATTCGATGGGAGTCCCTGGAGGGAGCTTCTCGGATTGGGATACCATGCGCGGTCTCCCGCTTCGTTCACGCCCGGAATACGCCTCGAGAAGCATTCCACAATCCCATCCTCTCCCTTTGCGAGAGTTGCTTGAAGAATTCTTTCTGCGGGTCGCTGACCAACTGCTACGTTTGCACGTCGCCTCCGTCCATGACGTGATTCGCGATGTGGGTGAGAACATCTGCCAAGTAAATCCCGGGGCCAGTTTGTCGCTCATCGCTCGCCTTTCATGCGTTCTCAGCGAAGTCCCGCGTGTTAAGAGCTTTGTTCAATCTGGAGCGCGTCAAGCCTTTTATATATGGACATCAGATTTCATTTCTTTCCGTCAGTGTGTTTGGTTATCGTCATTTAGCCAATAGACGAACAAGAGCGACACAGATTTCGTCAACTGTCCAGACTGGGTTCGTCCAGTTGACGCTTGTCATTCCTTTCTTTGAGAAGACGCCCGCAGCAGGAACTGCTGCGGGCGTCAGGTAGCCGAGGGACCGGTGGGGGCGCACGGTGTTGTAGATCTTTTCCCTCTGGAGCAGGTCGCGAATCAGACATTTTGTGCTTGACAGTCAGCTAAAGCGTTATTATATTACATCGTCACTTAGCAAATAGACGACACGTGGGTGAAATTATTTCGTGGTGCGGTTGACTTTTTCCGACCTACTTCGTCTAGACTACCAGCCTCTCAGAAGGGAGTGAGCTATGACGACGCCTTTCTATCGAAAAGGGCTGCTTCAAATCGTGCTGGGAACTGCGATTCTCGCGATGAGCAATCTGGCCGCCGTCGCCCAGACGAATACCATCAAGCCAGCGTACGATTTTTCCCTTTCGCGCGAAGAGAAAATCAAGCTGGCCGAGAGCGCGGGCCCACCCGAGGTTTCCAGCAAGGCTACTGTCTATGTTCTTGACAGCACTGGCTACGTAAAAGTCCGAGACGGAAGCAATGGCTTCTCCTGCTTTGTGGATCGGCAAGCGCCGGTCAATCTGGAACCCACTTGTTTTGACGCTGAAGGAAGCGCAACGACGCTCCTTACCCGGCTCTTCGTAGAGGCGCAACGCGCGCTGGGGAAGAACGAGGACCAAATCAAGGCTGATCTCGATGAGGGTTATCGGACTGGGAAGTTCCAGGCCCCGCGCAAGCCCGGAATCGTTTACATGCTTTCAGACCTGGGCTACCTTTTGGTTCCCACGGCGAACAAATTGGTTCACATTCCGCCGCATCTGATGTTTTATGCGCCTTATGTCACCGACAAGGATATCGGTTCCCCGCCAAGTGCGCGGAACATGCCTCGCGTGCTTAGGGCGGGCCAGCCGGACGCTTACATTATTGTGATGGCGCCATCCGAGGGAGTGCACTGAGTTTCTTCGGGGAAATCGGGAAATCGGGGACAGACGGAACGTTCCCCAATTTCCCGGGAAAAACCCGGGGGCCGGACGACTCAATTTCAATCGGCGGAGGGCAAAATCATGGATGCACTGCTCACGAATGTCCGATACAGCATCCGCATGCTGTTGAAAAAACCAGGGCTTACCGCAGTCATTTTAATTACCTTGGCTCTTGGTATTGGGGCCAATACAACGATCTTCTCGGTGGTCTACCCGGCACTTCTCGCACCACTTCCTTATCCACAACCAGAACGGCTTTTTACGCTGGCGGAGAACCGTCCCCAAAAAGGCTGCTGCTTTTTCACGGCTTCCTATCCTGACTATCTCGATTGGAAACGGACAGCAAAGAGCTTTCAGTCGATCGCTGGTTTTTCTCCAGAATCTTTTACGCTCACAGGAATTGGTGAGTCCAGAGGAATCTCTGCTACCCAGGTCACGACTAACTTTTTCGCAACTCTGGGCGTGAGACCAATGCTAGGTCGTGATTTTGCCGATGGCGAAGAGCTACCTGATACTTCTGGTCCCACGGTGGCGATTCTAAGTTACGGTTCTTGGCAAAGCGACTTTGGCCACGACCCGAATGTCATTGGTAGTAAGATTCGTCTGGACTCGAGACTGGTTACCATCATAGGAGTAATGCCCAAGGAGTTTGAATTTGGTCCCGCCCTGTCCCCGGCTCTCTGGGTGCCGTTCCATCTAAACGAGTATTCCACCACGGCTCGAAACTCTCGTTGGATGCAAGCGATTGGTCGCTTGGCTCCGGGTATCACCGAAACCCAGGCCCGCGAGGAAATGAATGTCATTACTGCCGGGCTGGTGAAGGAATATCCAAAGGCGAATCCTAGCATCTACTTCACCATGGGGACTTTGCGTGAGAGGATCATCGGTAATGTCCGTCCTTTGATGGTCGTCCTCTTCGGCGCTGTAGGCTTTGTTTTGTTGATCGCATGCGCCAATATTGCGAATCTTCTGGTGACAAGATCCATCGACCGGCGGAAAGAATTTGCTATCCGGACGGCTCTGGGTGCGAGCCGTAGTCATCTCCTTTCTCAATTGTTCACCGAGAGCCTGATGCTCGCGCTGCTTGGTGCCGTGGTTGGCCTTGTTGCATCCCATTGGGGCGTCCGCTTCCTGGTTTCCGCCATCCCGGACTCTCTTCTTCAGTCGATGCCATATCTGCGCCATGCCGGAATATCGCTGCCCGTGCTGCTCTTTCTTTGCGGGGTTACGCTCTTTACCGGAGTCGTGTTCGGACTTGTTCCCGGTCTGACGGTTGTCGACTCGCGCATTAGCGAAGTGCTGAAGGACGAAACCCGCGGCGGGACTGGGGGAACTCAATCGCGTCTTCGTGACCTGTTGGCGGCTGGCGAGATTGCGATTTCTCTGGTGTTGCTCGTGGGAGCTGGATTGATGCTGCAAAGCCTTCACGCTCTCCGCCATCAGGATACTGGCTTTGATTCGCACGATGTGCTCACTTTTGATGTTTCTCTCCCGGATAGTTCCTATCCGACAGACGACAAGTGGCCCTATGACGGTCCCAAAGTGCGGTTATTTACGCAGACGTTTCTCGACCGTGTCCGCAACTTATCCGGCGTGCAAGGTGCAGCGGCTACCAACGCTCTGCCGATCACTGGAAACCTTTTGGGAAATCGCTTTGTCATCGAAGGCAAGCCCACCGCTCCTGGTCAGGAGGACCAATGCCCAAATCGCGCCGCCAGTGTCGGCTATTTTGAGGTAATGAAAATCCGGCTGCTTGCGGGACGCTTTTTTACCCCGTCCGATACTCACGATACGCTGCCCATTGTGATCGTGAATCAGGCTTTCGCGAAACGCTATTTCGATTCCGGCGAGGATCCGGTTGGCAGGGCTCTGCGCTTTACGTTTGCTCCCAATGAGCCCGTTCGTAAAATCGTCGGAGTAGTCGGCGATGTTGCCGAAAATGAACTCGCTCTGCCTTCGCCGCCGATGATCTACTATCTTGACCAGCAGAGACCGCTTTCCACGATGAGCTATGTGGTTCGAACAGGGGCTAATCCAACAGCATTTATTGGCGCGGTCCGCAATGCCCTGTCCCAGATTGATCCGCAGCTTGCGATGGTCAAACCGCAGTCTTTGGAGCAGGTTGCAGATCAATCGCGGGCGGTTTTCATGCGGCGCTATCCTTCTTATCTGATCGGCAGCTTTGCCAGTCTGGCCTTGCTCCTCGCGGTTGTTGGTTTATATGGGTTGACTTCTTATACGGTACTTCAAACCACACGAGAGATCGGCATTCGCATGGCGTTAGGAGCCCAGCCCGGCGATATCTTAAAGCTCATACTCAATCAGGGAATCAGGGTGGCCCTTGTCGGAGTTGCCGTTGGTGTTTTGGCGGGACTAGGACTCACGCGATTCATGGCGAGCCTGCTGTTTGGAATAAATGCCGGCGACTGGCTCACATTCACGAGTGTCGCCTTAGTCCTGGTGCTGGTCGCCGCCGTGGCATCCTCCGTTCCCGCCCGGCGCGCCGCCAAGATCGATCCGCTGACTGCCCTCCGCTACGAGTAAACAGACTGCGGAAAAACTCGGTAACTAAGCCACGACGTTAAGCCAAGATTGTGGAAGAGCGGCCCTTTAGGTGTCCAGTTCCATGACATGCTTTACAAAACGTTCCCTTCGTTTTTTCTTGCTTGTCGGCTGTCTGGCCCAGAGCGAGCGATGTGGCTGCCGCAAAGAACACAATAACTGCCAAGATTCGCTTCATTACGTTCCCCTTCCAATATTGGTTAATCTTCTCAGCCGAATTCCCAGATTGTTCCCACGTTACGCTCGGAAGCCGCGATCCTTCGACGAGTGCTCGAAGTGTGAGGTTAGCAATCACATAGACACTTAGCAAATAATCGTATTATAGTGACCGCCTATGCATGCGGCGGTCAAACACGTAATCTAGCGCTGCCTTTTCCGAATGCGCTGCGTCTAATTGGAGATGCGCAAACGTGCCGGCATACGACACGATTCTGACGCCCCCGCCATGGCTTGATCGGAGCAAGTCGCAACTGGTTGGATTCAGTCTCATCGCGGCCATAAGAGCCCGCGGGAAGGGATTTTGATGACCACATTATTGCAGGATATGCGGTACGGCCTACGGGTGCTTTGGAAGAGTCCCGGCTTTACCATCGTAGCGGTGCTTTCCCTGGCTTTGGGCGCGGGCGCGAACACGGCGATTTTCAGCATCGTGAACGCGGTTTTGTTGCGTTCGCTTCCTTTTTCGCACCCGGACCGGTTGGTGAAGATCGTGGCCAACAATCGCGGGGTCGGGGCGCAGGATATTGGACTCTCCGTTCCCGAAAGGGACGATCTCAGATCAAGGGCGGGCGTCTTTGAGCAAGTGACTGCTACCCAAGGTGGCCCTACAAACTTGACCGGCGGAGAGCGTCCGCAACATCTCGAACTGCTGGGGTGAGTCCTAACTATTTCTCCATGCTTGGCATTTCCGCGCACATCGGGCGGGTGTTTGGCCCGGGTGACGAGGCGCAGGGTTTCGCTGAAGCGGTCGTGATCAGCGATAGTCTGTGGGCCAGAGGGTTCGGCAGAGATCCCGGAATTCTGGGGCGAAAGCTGCAACTCGACAATGATCCCTACACCATTGTCGGCGTTCTCCCGCCCGGATTCCGCTATCCAGGCATAACGGTTGCAACGGATGTCGAAATATGGGTGACATGTGGATTCAGGGCCGATCCCTACCCGAAACCTGATCGCAGCCGGCGGGTGCTGCCCGGAGCGATCGGACTTTTGAAGCCTGGAATCAGCCTGGAGCAGGCGCGAGCGCGGTTAGATACGTTCGCGTCCCAGCTGCGGGCGGAATACGCCACCAACTATCCGGCGGGGTCCGGGAGTTGATCTCGCTTCCATGACCACTGATCTGCCGGTCACCCACTTGTCGGCGCGAGGCCCCATTAACGTTGAGGATCGCCTCGACGAATCTGGCAAAGGTCTGTTTTCTGAAATCACCAGTGTGACTCCTGAGTATTTCAAGGTGTTACAGGCTTCGTTAGTACGCGGACGTTACTTCACGGAAGACGATGATACCGGCAAACAGCCGGTGGCCATCGTCGATGAAAGCACAGCTCGTACCTACTGGCCGGACCGCGATCCCATTGGCCGCCGTTTGAGCATCAGGAGCCCTGGGGGCGCAGCCAACCCGCCGTGGTGCACCGTGGTTGGCGTGATCAAGGACATCAAGAGTGATGGCCTCGACCAATCCGGAGCTCCCCACATCTACCGACCGATCTATCAGTTTCCCGGATTCGGGTCTTCGTCTTTAAGCGTGACGGCCCGGACCTCTTTATCTGCTACCAGCCTGGAGCCGCTCATACGCCGTGAGATACAGGCAGTCGATCCAGATCTGCCGGTATTCAACGTACGTACGATGAATGAGGTCATTGACGGTTCTCTGGCTTCGCGCCGCTTCTCCGCTGAATTGGTGGGGGTATTTGCCGTGCTGGCGCTTCTGTTGGCGTCGGTGGGAATTTACGGTCTGTTGGCCTACATGGTGGGTCAGCGGGCGCACGAGATTGGAGTGCGCATGGCGCTGGGAGCCATGCCCTCGACCATTGGGAAAATGATCGTAAGCCGGGGCGTGGGGCTGGCTGGCATTGGAGTGGGGATCGGTCTGCTCTTGTCGGGGATCATGGCCCCGCTGATTTCCAGTTTGCTGTACGGAGTCCGTCCTATTGATCCGGAAGTGTTTATCGCTGTGCCATTGATCCTCATGGGGGTTGTACTTTTGGCGAGCTACATACCGGCGCGGCGCGCGGCCAGGGTGAACCCGATCGTCGCCTTGCGGGAGAGTTGAAAAGGTAGGATTTCGGGGACTTTGCAAGCAAATAGGTCTGTGATATTATAGTTCGTCAGTTAGCTAATATGAAATATGATGGTGTCAATCGAGTTGAAGCAGCAGGATTGATCCGGTGATGGACCCGCTTCACGATGATCCACGGTTCGGAGACTTGATGAACAAGATGATTTTCAACGCGATGCTCGTCAGGCGCTTCAAAACTGATGGGATTCGCCCACGTTAAACAGTCGAGGGGGTTTTGATGACCACGTTATTGCAGGATATGCGTTACGGACTGCGGCTGCTTTGGAAGAGTCCGGGTTTTACGATCATAGCGGTGCTTTCCCTGGCTTTGGGCGTGGGCGCGAACACGGCGATTTTCAGCATCGTGAACGCGGTTTTGTTGCGTTCGCTTCCTTTTTCGCACCCGGACCGGTTGGTGAAGATCGTGGCCAACAATCGCGGCGTGGGGGCGCAGGATATTGGACTCTCCGTTCCCGAACTGGACGATCTCAGATCAAGGGCGGGCGTCTTTGAGCAGGTGACCGTTACCTTCCCAACCGACGCAAATTTGACCGGCGCAGAGCGTCCGCAACGTCTCGAAGCGCTGGTCGTCAGTCCTAACTATTTCTCCATGCTCGGCACCTCAGCGCACATCGGGCGGGTGTTTGGCCCGGGTGACGAGGAGCAGGGTTTCGCCGAAGCGGTCGTGATCAGCGACAGTCTGTGGGCCAGAGGGTTCGGCAGAGATCCCGGAATTCTGGGCAGAAAGGTGCAACTCGACAATGATCCCTACACGATTGTCGGCGTTCTTCCGCCCGGATTCCGCCATCCCGGCCGCACGCGTTCCACGGATGTCGAAATATGGGCGACAGCGGGATTCAAAGCCGATCCTTTCCCGAAACCTCCTGATCGCAGCCGGCGGTTCTTGCCCGGAGCGATCGGACTTTTGAAGCCTGGAATCAGCCTGGAGCAGGCGCGAGCGCGGTTAGATACGTTCGCGTCCCAGCTGCGGGCGGAATACGCCACCAACTATCCGGCGGGGTCGGGCTGGTCGATTGAGGCGGAGCCGTTGCAGGAGTCGCTGGTGGGCAATGTACGGCCCATGTTGTTGGTGCTGATGGGCGCGGTGGTCCTGATTATTC
>Ga0181515_1529688_pt1 | contig 14449 bp, 13 predicted proteins | sample PEATcosm2014_Bin_11_FD_127748 | JGI IMG/M metagenome (GOLD analysis project Ga0181515, IMG submission 127748) | Metatranscriptome of peatland microbial communities from MTU Mesocosm Facility, Houghton, MI, USA - PEATcosm2014_Bin23_30_metaT... | ecosystem: Environmental > Terrestrial > Soil >... | reverse complement strand
GTCCAAATCGCCCTATCGTCAATGCTCCGCCTCGACTGCCCGCCTTCAACACAGCTCTATCTGCGGAGCACTGTCGATACGGCACTACAGATTTATCGCCAACTATCAGACAAGAACCAAGGTAAGTCCTGCTGGATTAGGATGGAATCCGGCAGGAACCCTTCCGCCGCATGGGGGGGTGCAATTTGGCCGCTACATTTCCGATCTATCCGGCTCACACCGCCGTCCTGAGCATGGATTGCCAAACCGGCATCGTTTCCATCTACACCAAAGACGACAAAGACGCCTTCTTGACTCGTGCCGCAAGCGTCCTCAATCACGCGCGTGCCGCCGGCATGACCGTTATCCATGTCCAAGTCGGCTTTCGTCCCGGGCTCCCGGAGGTCAGTTCTCGAAACGTTCTCTTCGGCGCCATTAAATCCTCGGCGCAGCATCAGAAATTGTTTCAGGAGCCGCTCGGAGCGATCCCCACGGTCATCGCGCCGAAAGAAGGCGAAATTGTCATCACCAAGCATCGCGTCACTGCCTTTACCGGCACCGACCTCGCCATGATCGTCCGCGCCAATGACATTGACACGCTGGTTCTCTACGGCATTGCCACCAGCGGCGTTGTCCTCTCCACTCTGGTCGAAGCAGCCGACGCCGATTTCCGTCTGGCGGTCATTAAGGACTGCTGCGCCGACCTCGACTCCAATCTCCATGATTGCCTCATCAACAAGTTCTTCCCCTCCCGTGCATCGGTGCTCTCGGCTCGGGAATTCATCGAAGCGCCGTGATCATCGACAGTAGTCCCCGGCCCGCCTGGGATTTGGGGCGCTAGTGTGGGATCGTGAGTGTAATGGCGATTTTTCGCCAACCATCGTTCTGTCTGGTTAACGGCCAAGAGAGGCTCCTTATCTTCTTGAACGCCTACCGCACTCCGTCCACCAGGAACAAATCTGACAGCTCTCTGGCGAACGAGCAGCCATAAGTCTTGCCGTCGGCCGTCATGCGCACATTCATTATGGTCGTGCGGAACGTGATTGCGGGATGACAATCTCGGCTCACGGATAGATCCCGGATCACGAGCGAACTGAACGTTGGGACTTGCTGTCGCGGTTTAATCGGGTGTGCCAAAATCCCTTTTCCCGTCCGATTCCAGTGCTGTTGAAAAGATGCCGCTTAGTATCTCTAGATTTGCGGTTTGATGTTGTACCGGAATCTACAGTCTTTGGCTACCCTGGCGGCCACCCCATATCACGCCCGCCGAGCAGATGTAGGTGTAGATGGAAGACGGATTGGCCTGCTCCGGAACCGGTGTTACAAACAATCCGGAACTCGTCCAGGTGGCGATCAGCGGCGATCTTTGCTGCGACCAGATTACAGTAGCCAATTTCCACGGCATGTTCTGGCTTCGCGGCTTGCAGTCCGGCAATGTGTGCCTTTGGTACGATCAGGATGCGTGTCGGTGCCTGCGGGTTGACGTCCTCGAAGGCATAAACCCGCGCATCCTCATAGACCTTACTTGAAGGCCGCTCACCCCTAACGATTCGGCAAAAGAGACAATCAACCATGGAGGCCTCCAGAAAAAGGGCGATCGTCTGCGAGGTGTGAGAACATTCTTTCACAGTTTGCCAAGCCCGCGAAGTAATTCAGAGTCACAGGGAGGCAGTCCTTGGACCCGGCCTTCGCCGTAAACAGAGAAGACGAGACCAGCCCCATCAGGTTCCACTCGGAGCAGATTACGGCAAGTTTTCTCTCGCCCGATGGATCAGAAGTGATGAAGTCTCTGGAAGTGAGGTTTGACCCGCTGCTGGGGACCTCGTCTCGGATTGCCGAAGGTGTCGTACTCTCGAAGGCTGATGAGGACGCACTAGCTCCTCTACAAGCTCCCAATTCCGGCTGCCCATTCTGCCCAGATCGAATCAGCAGGGTCACTCCCAAAGTGTTGGAGGCAATTCACCACAGCGGACGCCTAGAGCGGGGAGAGTCGGTGTTGTTTCCCAACCTCGTTCCTTACTCTCAGTATGCTGCGGTCGCAGTTGTGTCGCAGCGCCATTGGCTTGCATTGAGCGGGTTCACGCGGCAACGACTGTTTGACAACCTCTCGGTTGCCGTGGATTACGTCCGCAAGGTGCATGCTTTCGATCCGAGAGCCGAGAACTGCGCCTACAACATAAATTACTTGTATCCCTCCGGCGGATCGTTGCCACATCCGCACGCGCAGGTATATCTCGATCCTCACCCGACAACTCTCATGCGATTACAGCGTGAGGCCAGTATCGCTTATTGGACTGCCCATGGCCGGGCGTATTGGGAAGACCTGGCGGAAACCGAAGAGGCCCGAGGGCTGCGATTCGTGGCCCGGGTTGGCCGTACCCGGTGGATTACCGCGTTTGCTCCGATGGGCTTCAATGAAGTGAGGGCGGTTGTTCCGGACTGCGAGACGATTCTCGACCTCACGGATGACGACCTCAATTCACTTTCCGCCGGTATCGCGCGCGTCCTCCAGTGGTACGAATTGACGAGGTACAACAGCTTTAACTTGGCGCTCTATTCGGGCCCCCTGAACGCCTCCCGTGGTTGGCGCGTCCATCTGTCGATGATCAGTCGCACGGCGATGCTCCCTTATTACCGGAGCGATGCAATGCACATGGAACGGTTGCACTGGGAAGCGGCAGTTGATCGACCGCCAGAGCGCATCGCCGACGACCTTCGCGCACATTTCGCGGCAGCTTAATTCGGTTCCCATAACTCAAGTTCGGAAGATTGCAACCCTGGTTGCTGGAGATAAGCTCCGAACCACCCTCGTGAGCATGAACGCGAACAATTCCTCGTCAAGAAAGAGATTTGTACGCAAATCCAATCCGGCGTTGAGTGCCGTAGCGGAGTAATGCATCTTCGACAATCGGGTATGCGCCAGCCTCGGCGTCCCGATGGCGAACGCCGTCCGCTACGATCCTGCGAATTACCGGGGTGTCTACGCAGCTCTGGCCCAGAACACGAACGTGTTCTCAGCCGGCGCAGCCCGAGCCGTAGGCGACTTCTTCAAAGGAAGAGCCGCGGGTATCAAGAAGTCTTAAAAGGCTAGTCGAACGGCCGCCCGGTGAACGCGTTGTATACCGCGACCGTGTTGGTGTCCCTCTGCAGCAGTCACGCAGACGCCTGCGACATCATGTCCGCCATGACGTCGTGTGCCGTCCGCCGCAAACGCCAGCGACTTCGCCCAAATCACCCTATCGCAACTGCCCCGGCGTGAAACAGTTGGGCCCGCGCGGACACTCCGCGCCAGCGCACTTGTCGATAGGGCACTAAGGTTTTGCGCCAACCATCCAATGTAGCAGTCAGGCGCCTTCGCTTCTTGTCTCCCGCGACGACGCCGAAACCGCTCGGTCTCGTGCCCATGCGCGTAGTTTCTCAATTTCCTCGGCGCGGGTGATGGACAGCGGCACTGTGGACGAGAGCGCGGTGAGCAGGTCTTCGGTGCTCAATTCCTGCTCGCGAGCAAAGGCGGCATAGAGTGCGGTTTGCACGCTGGATTCGATCTCTGCTCCGGAAAAGCCTTCGGCGGCGGTTGCTACTCGATCCAGATCATAGCCGGCTGGATTGCGCTTGTGCTTTTTCAGCTGGATGGAGAATACCTGCCGCCGTTCGGCTGCACTGGGCAGGTCTACGAAGAAAAGTTCATCGAAGCGTCCCTTGCGAATCAGCTCCGGGGGCAGCACGGTTATGTTGTTGCAGGTGGCGGCTACGAAGACTGCGGGCTTGCGCTCTTGCATCCAGGAGAGAAACGACGCCAGCAGGCGCGAAGAAACGCCTGCGTCGGCGGAGGCGGAATCGGGGCCGCTTCCAGCGAAGACTTTTTCCAGTTCGTCGATCCACAACACGCAGGGGGCTAAGCCCTCAGCTACTCGGAAAACTCTCTGGATTCGCTTTTCGGTTTCGCCAATGAATTTGTCGTACACAGCAGCGGTGTCGAATTTGACCAGCGGCAGTTTCCATTCTCCGGCTGCAGCTCGCTCGCAGAGACTCTTGCCGCATCCTTGGACGCCTAGAATGATTACGCCTTTGGGCGGGTCTAGGCCGAACTGGCAGGCGCGGTCGTCCCAGGAGCCTTGGCGCTGCTGTAGCCAGCGTTTCAGATTCTCCAGGCCGCCGACACTTGACATGCTATCGGTAGTGTCCACGAATTCCAGCATTTCTGATCGTTTCAGCAGAGCTTTCTTGGCATCAAGCACATCCGTGATGCACTCCGGGGACAGCGCGAGGCGTCCAACCACCGTCTGCGAGATGGCGCGCTCGGCGGTTTCTTCAGTCAGTCCGCGCAGATTGCCAGCCATGGCGTCCACGCCGTTCGCATCGAGCTGGAGTTTCAGGGTGTGGGTAGCTGCCATCCGGGTATAGGTTTCACGGATGATCTCACGCAGCCGGTTACGGTCGGGCAGCGGGAGATCGAGAAATTCCACCAGACCCGCCAGTTCGGCCGGCATCTCGATGGCGGGGGCGGTGAGCACCAAGGTTCTTCGGTTGGTGGAGAATTTCTGGCCTACGTCGCGGAGGCGGCGCACCACTACCGGGCTATCCATGTGGCGATGGAAATCTTTGAGCACGAAGACGGCTTCGATGGTCATGGTCTCCAGGTTCGCGAGCGCCTGCACGGGGTCGGTGGTGTTGTAAATCGCGGATCTCGGAGCGGCGCCGGCATCGGAACCAACCGATGACAGGACGGCTCGGGTCAATCGATCGGCTTCGCTGTTGCCTCGTGGAAGCGCGCCCGATCGATAGTCCGGCCGCGGCTGCGCCGAAGGATGAGGGACAGGCTGCGGAGCGGCGGCACCGTTGCCGGAGCGGATGAGGCCGTCGGCGATGGTCCATTCGAAGACCGCCAAACTCAGCTCTGAGCAAGCCATACGCACCAGCGAAACGGCGCGCATTTCTTCGACCGTCTCTATCACGACGATCGGAGTCGAGGAGTTGAGTAGAACCTTCAGCCGGTCGATTGGACTTTGGGGCGAACTCATATGGATTTGACCCGATCCCGTACAATGATAGCTGCGGTCCCCACCGGAATATCCTCCTAGCGCAATTTAGGAGAAACAAAGGTAATCAATAGCGGTGCCCCAAAGAACCTTGCGAGGTTTGTGGTCAGCGTCCGTGCGTGTGCAGGAGAAAGGCGAAAGTGAAGCTGACCGACGGGAAAGAACGTGCGATTCAGCACATGGTATCCACGGCCTTCTGGCACCCCGATGGCACACCGATGTCCGCACAGCAATTCATGGAGTCACTGTTTGGAAAGCTGCCGGAGTTCTTCAGGGACGAGGCCGAGCTACGCGCATTGTGGAGCGCCCCTCACACAAGGAAGATGCTCTTGAACGGAGTCGCAGAGAAGGGATTTGGCCATGAACGACTGGTAGAAATGCAAAAAATCATCGACGCCGAGAAGGGCGATCTCTTCGATGTCCTCGCGTATGTTGCCTACGCTCTGCCGCCGCTCACGCGCGAAGAACGCGCTGGTCGGGCAAAGCTGGCCATCAGGGCGCATTTCGATAGCAAGCAGCAGGCATTTCTGGACTTTGTCTTGGCCCACTACGTTGGCGTCGGGGTGGACGAACTCGACCAAGAGAAGCTAACGCCGTTGCTCCGCCTGAAGTATTCCAACTCCATTTCCGACGCCATTGCCGACCTCGGAAGGCCGGAAGAGATCAGCAAGGTATTCGTGGGATTTCAAAAATATCTGTACCAACCAGTCTCTGCGTAAGCGCGGCTCGCTCAACTGCTCACGACGGGAGCCATCGAAATGTGAAACCCTCATCCGATCTGCCATAATCTCCCAATGTGCGGACGCTATCGATTTCGTCTCCCGAGAAGAGTTTAGGAGGCCGCTTTAGGCGAAATATCGGGTAGCGGGAAATGTTGCAGTATAAACAACCGAATCATTGTGAGCGGCCTAATAGCCGCATCGACTCCGTCGATAAAGAACATATCTCGTAGCACATCATCCGCCTCGATTCCCTCGACCGCAGCGGAATTTAATGCCAGTGCCGTCGGGTGAGCGAACTTGGAAAATAGCTTATTGAGCGATGAAAAGTTCTTGCCTTGACCCACCTCCACCGCCGCTTCTGAAACGCGCTTGAAGTCATCATTAAGGCCCGTCACGTCAAAAGGGAAATAGCTCTGAGTAGTTGCCAATAAAGTTTAGCTGATGGGGCTCGGAAGAGGTGATTCTTTGGCACGCCAACTCCGAAACTCGGATGCCTCGGGAAAACCTCCATTCAGTCCGTTTAACCTAGCGATACAGGGCTCAAAGCTGTTCAGTCAAGAATTGTCACTGAACCGGTACCAATGTCGTAATAACCGGCAACGACCTTGACCTTGCCTTGCTTCACCATGCCTGAGATCACAGTCGAGGACTCCCGCAACAGAGCCGCCTGGATCTTAGCGTTCGCTTTGGTAGTCGCTTCAAGATTCGGTCCCGCCTGATCGACCGCCGGTTGAATGTGCGGAAAAAGCGCGCTGATTTGTCCGGCGGCCTCCTTGCCCTGGATCGTCGCCTTGACCGCGCCACAGTTAGCGTGCCCCATGACCAGAATCACCTCAGTACCCAGCACCGCGACACCATATTCAAGGCTGGCAATGATTTCCGGGGTAACGAAATTTCCCGCAATCCGTGTAACAAATAGATGGCCTATGGTCTGATCGAAGATGAGTTCGACGGGCACTCGAGAATCGGCGCACGACAGCAAGGCGGCAAACGGCTCCTGCTTATCAATCGTCTTTTCCTTAAGAATCGCAAGATCGTGCTCATTAGAAGTCATGCGACCTGTAACGAATCGCTTGTTGCCCGCCATCAACTCAGCCAACGCCCCATCCGGAGTGAGCGTACTCTGCGCCCGCACCTCCGGAGGGAGCGCAAGTTCAAGGCCGCCCGTCAGCAAGCCGACAACCGCCCCTGTTACGCCCATATGCAAGAATCGCCGCCTGGACTCTGCCTGATTCGAAAAAGATGTACTCATGTCTTTCCTCTCTTCTCTCGGCCAACGAGCGTGCTGCTGTCCACATCTGGTCTCTTGCGTTTTCGGATAGGCCAGCATTGTAGATCGATGTTCACCGGGTGCTCAAGTTTCCCGATTCACGGGCAAACCGCAAGTGACAGTTGACGTAACCAGGCGATGTCACAAGCTTGCGCCGTCTGTTCGCCCGTCAGCTGGGGTTTTGAGCGTAATGGCGATGTTTCAACACTTTCAACACCTATCAGGGAGGAACTAGCCGTGTTGGTTTCTGGCCCGAAGTTCCATACAATTGCGGACTCTTACTGGGCTTTCATTTGTGCTTCAAGAAAGGCCAGCACATCAGCTCCCCACACGTCTGTTGCCGAGGAACAGAATCCCCAATGTCCATCCTGATGGCTCCTGCCGAAGGCCGGGTAGATCTTTGATTGAAAGTCTTTGTGCTTCTTATTTGCTTCCTTGCTCAAGACATGGCTGGGATCAAGACTGTAATCGTTCTCTGCCTGAATCAGAAACACGGGCGCTGTGGCACGATCGACCGCGCGAATTAGGAGGTCTTGGAGCAACTGGTTTTGCCCCCACGACATCGCACCCGGAGCGAACGGCACGAGCGCCTTTACGCCCAGGTCGCGCTCACCAGCGAGCAAGGTTTGGATGCCACCGTAGGAGCACCCCGAAATGGCGATCCGAGCAGGATCAACGAAGGTCCGAGACCTCAGATAGTTTAGGCCAGCAATTACATCGTCAACCTCGGCCTGCTGAAGCTCGACCACGCGTAGGGCGCGCTCGCTTGGAGGCGTCTGCGCGACCTGATCTTGGATGTAGTCACCCGGAGAGCGACCTTGCCCTCGGCGATGCGGAACAAAGAACACGTAGGAATGCGCGGTGTAGAAATTGGCCAACGCCGGTTGAGAACCCGGCAGCTTCTCGCTGCCATGATTCCACACGATTGCCCGAAAAGGGCCACTGCCCTCAGGCTTCCAAAGAAACCCGTGCAACTGCCGTCCACCGCTAGAAAAGACAACTTCTTCAGGCTTGGATTGGGCAACGGCTCCCCCGGCTGCGGGGAGAGCGATGAAAGCAAACAACATTAGTGCCCGGATTTTCATGCAAACGCTATTGTAGCTATGGATTTGAAGGGGGTGTTGTGATCAGCCGATTCGCTCAGAACCCGGTCAATGAGTAGTATCGCGATGTTATGCCAGTTATTGAATGTACAACACACGGCAGCTATCATCTGAACGGCAGCCCGGATTGTCTCAGATATAATCACGCGTGCGCGCTCACGCAACGCCTCGAACCTTTCATACGGCCTTCCGACTGATCGAGAAGTATTTGCTGTTGGGACTGATGGTCGCGATCGCGCTCAGAGCACAACAAAGTTCGCCGTTTGCGTCGGCCTGGGCTGGCGTGGTACGCACGGCTGCCGGAGAACCTGTGGCCGGCGCGAAGGTAACTGTATTCGCACCCGCCGCTAAAGAGAACCTAACCGCAGTTACACGGACCGATGGAAGGTTCGCGATCGCGGACATTCGACTCGGGCCACATAGCGTGAGCGTGCAACTTCCCGGGCAAGGTCCGACAGCGCCAGTGTCGGTGAATATTATTGGCGTAACAGTTGTGCTGACGGTATCCGATCAAAACGTGCTGTCAATTGCAGCCAATCCGCAGACTCCTGCAGCAGGGGTGTCGAATGGAAACCCGAACACGACTTCGAATGCCGCTAGCGGAACAAGCGGGGAGAAACTCTCCAGCCAAAAGGTAAATGAGTTGCCGTTGAATGGACGCGACTTCAGCACGCTGTTGTTGTTAGCAGCGGGCACTATGACCGACGTGAATGGGCAGACAAATTTCACTCAGCAGTTTGCCATCAACGGACAACGCGGCGTAGAAGCCGTGTTCGCTATGGACGCCGCGGATGTTAGCGATCCCGAAATGGGTGGGAGCACATTCACGAATTTCAACGTGGATGCGATTCAGGAGCTGCAGTCAAGCTCGGGGTGGATGCCGGCCGACATCGGGCGAGGCGCGGCAGGTTTCACGAACATCGTGACACGATCTGGGAAAGGCGGATTTCACGGGTCCTTCTTCGAGTTCTTAAGAAACTCTGCTCTCGATGCGCGGAATTATTTCGATCATCCGTCGATTGCCGAGCCAGGCCGGATACCCCCGTTCCGGAGGAACGAGTTCGGATTTACGAACGGTGGCCCGATTGTGTTGCCGAATGTTTATGACGGGCGGGACCGGACCTTTTATTTTGTGCAGTATCAGGGATTCAGGCAGGTGTTGGGAACGACCCAGGTGCTGGCCGTGCCTACGGCGGCAGAGAGGGAGGGCCAGGACGTGGTGACGTACCTGGACGGCAGCACGGACACGCTGCAAATAGCGGGGAATCCGAATAGCCCGGGAGTAAACCCGGCGATTGGTGCTGTACTTGCGCACTATCCACTGCCCAATAATCCCACAGGCGCGTATGGTGCGCGTACGTACGCTGCACCATCGAATGTGGTGACGAATGCAGATCAATTCTCTGTTCGCATCGATCAGAAATTGGGGACAAAAGGACAACTATTTGGTCGATTCAATTACGACAATCTGACGGGACCGACCACAAATCCGGATCAGACACTGCTTGATCCGAGCTTCGGCGTAACGTATGTGGATCGCCAGCGGAACGGAGTGATCAAATACACGCGCACCGTTTCTCCACGGTTTCTCTGGTCGGCATCGCTGAGTCTCACGCGGACAACGCCTTCCTTTGTGACGCCGAACCACACCGATCCGGCTCTCAAGTTCAATGACGGTCTTTACGAGGCGTACAACAGTGCGGCGGGTTCGGTGATCTCATCGTTTGGGAATCTGTTCCAGGGACAATTGAATTTTGCGTGGACGACCGCGCGACACGCAGTGAAATGGGGTGTGGAGGGCCGGCTGAATCGGGACACGACATACTTTGGGATCAGCCCGAACGGAGAATATGATTTCGGCGGCGGGACGGTTTATTCCCTAGCGTTCATCCCTTCTGCGAGTGGACAGCACGACGTGCAGGTGGGTCAGCCTCTACCAGACACGCTGAGCAGTCTGTTGCTCGGGTATCCGTATGGATACACGATCGCAGTCGCGCCGCCTCACGCATCGAACGGCGCGCATATTGGACCGGCAGCGATCAATCGAAACGATGTGAACGCCTACCTCGAGGACACGTGGAAGATCACTCTGCACTGGACGCTCGACTATGGACTGCGGTACGAGGTCTACACGCCGATTTCGGAGCGGGCGAACCGGACGTCGAGTTTTCTGAATCCGTTTCCGCCCGCGGGTGTTGGGCAAGAGTACTTGATCAATCCTCAGCCCACCTATCAGACAAGCTGGAACGGCTGGGGTCCCCGTGTGCAGCTGGACTGGAATGCGCCACGAGCCGTGCATCTGCACATGGGCGGGGCGATTACAGTGATCCCTCCGAATATCTGGCAAGACAATCTTCTGACAGGGTCAACGCCGTACGTTGTGTATCCGCGCGTGAATGCGGCACAGAACGGGGAGATTGCCTACGGATTCCAAATCACACCGGACGAATTGCCGCAGGTCTACAACACAGCGGGCGTAAACGTACTGGCCAGCGGCGATCCGAAAAAAGTGCCGGCGAACACGGTTATGGACGTGGATCGATACCAGCAAGATTTGGCAGCACTGTCGCCGAGCCATCAGCTTTCGCTGCTGAGTCTGGCCGGCATCGACCGGCGCTTTGGCAATGCATATTTGCAGACTTGGACGTTAGGGCTGGAGCGCGCCTTCGGCGGCCTGACGGCCGATGTCGCGTATGTTGGAACATCGGCGTTTCGACTTCCCAGAATGTCATATCCCAACGCCTATCCCGGAGCGGATTCGGAATTTTCGCGGTTTACAAACTTCGACACCAGCGGAGCGGTGATGGGAGGATTCGGCTTCGAGTCGGTGATGACGGCAACATCGCACTCGTCGTACAACGCATTGCAGACCTCATTCTCGGGAAATGTTGGGCACAATGGTCCGTCGTTGCAAGCGGGCTACACCTGGGGCAAATCTCTCGATGATGTCAGCGGCATCCTCGGAGGGACGGGGTCCACTGGCGCCGTGACATTGTTCAGCCCGCAAGACCCGTTCGATACGCAAGCAGAGCGAGGGCCATCGAGCTTTGACGTGACGCACGCCTTCACGTTGAGTGCGGCGCAGGATTTGCATCTGCAGCATTTCGGATTCCAGTCGGATCGAGCCCGCCTCTTGACCAAGGGCTGGGAGTTGTTGAGCATCTCGACGATCACAGGTGGCTCACCGTTTACGGTGTACTCGGGGATTCAGCAGACGGGGGCGGGGACGATTGGCGCAGACCGGCCGGACCAGACCGGGAAGCCGGACCTCTCGACCGCCGGCAGTTCTACGCGCCCGCGGGACGATTATTTTGGGCTTGGTGCGAACAACGCAAGTTTCTTTTCTATTCCCATCGGCATAGCGGGGGGAACCGGACCAAACTCGGGGCGCTTTGGAACGCTCGGTCGTAATACATTTCGCGGCCCTGCATATTACGATTTTGATTTTGCGATCATCAAGACAACTCCGATTGGCCACCGAGAAAGCGGTCTGGAGCGCGCAGACTTGCAGTTTCGTGGGGAGTTTTTCAATCTGTGCAACATCGTGAATATGGGGCTGCCCGCGAACATCATCAAGGGTACAGGGTTTGGCATGATCAGCAAGACCGCGGGAACTTCGCGGCAAATTCAGTTTTCGCTAAAGCTCATCTATTGAGCCTGTCCTGCAGTGAGTCAGGTTTACGGAAGGACAGAAACATGCCTTTTCCGGTCACTCAGTAGCAATGAAGCACTCCTGTGACGGCATCTCTTAACGGCCAGGGCTGTATCTTCTGTGCATCTAGGTCGTGATAACCCGACAGTTCAAAATGCGGCGCGGACTTGAGTTCGAAACATCCGTTCGATAACCCCCAGGTCACGGGCAAACGGGGGTCAATTGGCGAAACCAGGCGATAACGCTCAAAACCCCCTCAGTGAGCGTAATCGGGATATTTCGCCAATTGACAGTCTGCGAATTGAGTGTCCAGTATAAGGATTATGGCCTGCGTCATCCGCAAGGGTCATTTTTCCGTGATGGCTGGTGTTCTGGTGTGTCTGCTAATGCGCTGCGTTTCGACAGCCCAAGTTTTCAAGCTAGATTCCACAAAGGGATTGCAGCCCCACGATGTGACAGTTGAAGCGGTGGCTTACCACGGTCACAAAGCGGTCCGAGTCTTGCCCGCGGCGGCTGCGGAGGCAGAATTGGTGGCCCCGAAAAACGGCGAAGGCGGTGGGATCGTTGTGCTCCCGGGAACAGCGTTCCATAGCGGCACGATTGAGCTGGATGTCGCAGGTAGGACGAGGGCCGGAGCGCTGCCCGATGCCCGCGGGTTCATTGGTGTGGCCTTCCGGGTGGCCCCTGAGCCGTCAAAGTACGAATGTATTTATATTCGCCCTACCAACGGTCGTGCCGACGACCAAGTGCGGAGGAATCACTCGACGCAATACATCTCCATGCCTGAGTACGAATGGTCGAGGCTTCGGAAGGAATCACCGGGACAGTACGAGTCGTATGTGGATTTGGTACCCGGCGAGTGGACGAAAATCAAGATCGAAGTGAGCGGAGTGAAGGCGCGATTATTCGTCAACGATTCAACACAGCCCGTGCTGATAGTGAACGATTTAAAACATGGTGACAGCGAAGGTGCCGTGGCGTTGTGGATCGGCCTAGGAACCGAAGGGTACTTCGCCAATTTGCGCCTTTCGAAGTAACTGGCGTCTTTCAACTGCTGTTTTATAGATCAGGCGATTACACGTTTTGACCGCTGGTCATTAAGTGCAATAGAGATGTTACAACAACTACCCCTGGGTGGGCGATGGAATGGGAGCGGTCAAAGTGCACGCAGAGTACGAAGAATACGATCATCAGGACCCAAGTAGCTAAGTGTACCCATGGAAGGTAGCTCTCGGGGAAGAAGTGCCGATGCAGTCGCCAAACTTTGATCTCGTTAATCGGTGAGCGAACTGACCTCGGCGAAAATGCCCAGATCTTAGCGACATATTGTTCGCCGTATGGGAGGTGTTGGTTAACCTGGTTGGTAATTCGTTTCAGAACCATCCACTGGGCTAGACCAGCCAAATAGAATGTTCCGAAATAAAAGAGAATGCCCATAATGTACGGAGCCGCAACTGCGATTTGCTCCCCATTTTCAAGCCTAGTGCGCCGTTCCAAACCCGTCTACATTACTTTGGACTGCAAATGCTGGCTCGCTCATGAGCTGCATTTCTCAACTGTCGCTAACAGGCGTCTCTTACAATCGTTGAGACTGCACCTCTACCGTGTCAATTTTGAGGTCATTGACCTAAAACCCTTTCCCCATCTAGCTTTTCCGCATCGAAGGGGTCCAAAAATACCCTCTAAATTGCCCAGTTTTGATGGCGAGTTGATGGCAAGTTTTCAGACCTCGCCTGGTCGATGAGCGTTATGGGGATTTTACGTCAACTATCCGGTTAGGGTCAGGAATATAATCTGTTTGGGTTCGTAGAAGCCCCAGTGCCCGCGCCGACGCCGGTCAATTGAAGGTGCACCATGCGAGTGCCCACATTCGTTTTTCTGTTGTTCGTCACGTTAGCTTCTCCCGCCTCAGCTCGGCAACACGAGGTGCAACTGCAGGTCCTTTTAACGTTTCCGCAGATCGTGCGAGGCGTTGGCGTTGGCCCTGGCATCACAGGCGACTTAAGTATCCCGATAGCGTGTGCGCAGCCCTATCCTGGAGACACTGTCGGTGTAGTTCCAGGTAATCCGGGGTCGGCGGATCATTGCCTGCTCGCGTCGCCTTCGGGGGATTTTACAGGTAGTGTTCAGGCCCGCAGGGTGAAGGCGATCCTTACGACCGACGACGGACAGCGATATTTCGTGGATCTCGATTGCCAAAAACAGTATGGTTGGTGCGCGTCGCTCGCTGACCATGCGACTTACGTGGGGAAGTTGAGTGAGCAGCCTAAATCGCTGTCGAATTACCAGAACCCGAACCGCCGCGGCTTCATGAAAATATCTCTGCGTCCGAATGGAAAAAAGAAAGTGACCTATACCATCTACTCTGCGACAAGACTGGGCCCAGCGAATCCGCAAGTCGATCCGAACCGTCACCAAGTCTCGTTTCCTTCGCGATGACGACGTAATAACCCTGACTCCGGCTCCCGTCGAAAGACATGCGCAATTCGTTTGGAATTAGTGAACATCCGGCAGCCCTGTTTTTCATCCCGATGGGTTGGCCGAAAGCCATGTGAGATTCAAGTCCGGTCAATTCAAGTCCGGTCAATGCATTATGAAAGAGCGCCCCGCTTCAGAAGGTCGAAGCCGGATGAGGCGCCGCCTCCGCTGCGCTGCGCTGTGCAGGGCTTCGCTCCGCTACGGCG
>Ga0181515_1514954_pt1 | contig 14520 bp, 12 predicted proteins | sample PEATcosm2014_Bin_11_FD_127748 | JGI IMG/M metagenome (GOLD analysis project Ga0181515, IMG submission 127748) | Metatranscriptome of peatland microbial communities from MTU Mesocosm Facility, Houghton, MI, USA - PEATcosm2014_Bin23_30_metaT... | ecosystem: Environmental > Terrestrial > Soil >... | reverse complement strand
ACCAAGGTCACCCAGTCTTCGCCGGGACAGTCGTTAGTAACGATGTGATAAACTTTGTAACGCAATATCTGGGAGGTCAGAATCCGCTGAAACTATGAAGTTTGGTAGGATCAAGCGAAAAACAGAGCTAACTCCTTATTCCGGAATACTTTGAAAAATAAGTCCTTTGTCCCCAAGACTTTGGCGGGAAGAGTCCCGCTAATCCCATGATTCCAAAGACTAGGGGGGAGGGGGGTAGTGGTAAACACGGATCAATATCTTCCTAGTAAACATACAAGAAAATCGGCTTCACAAGGGAGAACTCCCTGACGCGTCCTCGCTACGCAAAGAATGTAGGGGTCTTTCGACTCGGCTCAGGACGACAACTTGAAGAGGATAGCTGACGGGTGAGACGCCCGTCGCTCCACTAACCTGCTCCACTGAGAGCTGAGAGCTGCTCCCCTAGAAGAATCCGCGCAAAGGGGCGACAATGGTTCCCGTCAATCATAAGGAGCCACGTTGGGAGCCAGTCCTACTCTAAAGCCCAGTCCACAACGAAGTCCCAAGTCTGAGACTTCCAAGCCGAAACTCGGCCTGCGCGCCTGGATGAATCGCGTGCTGGTAGAGTGCGATCGCGCCGCCGAAGGTTTCGACGCCGATGCTGTGCACGATCTTCGTGTCGCGCTCCGCCGCTGCCGTTCACTCGCCGATGGATTGCGTGCCATCGATCCCGATTCTTCATGGAAGGACATGAAGAAGGCCGGCAAGAAACTCTTTCAGGCGCTCGGTGAACTGCGCGACATGCAGGTGATGCAGGAGTGGGTTGAGAAGCTGAGCGATGAGAAACTACGCGATGAGAAGCTGAGCAATCCTGCCGATCCGGCTGCCGATGATTTATCAGGTGATCGTTTATCGGGTGATTCAGTCGCGGCCACGCTGCTCGATCACGTGCACGCGCGCGAGGCCGAGTGCAAGCAGCATGCCTTCAAGGATCTCAACCAGTTTGATCGCAAGCAATGGCGACAATGGAGTCGGACTCTGCCGCAGCGCGCCGCGCGGGTGCGTCCCGGGAGCGCGGTCTACCTCCACCTGGCGCTCGAAAAGTGGACAGCCGCCTATGAATTGCACAAACACGCGATGCGGACGCGGTCGCAGGTTGCCTGGCACGAACTGCGCATAGGCATCAAACGATTCCGTTACACGGTGGAGAATTTCTTGCCGCGCCAGCACGCGTTATGGGGCGACGATCTGAAAGAACTGCAGGATCTGTTAGGCGAGGTGCACGATCTGGATGTGCTTTGGGCGACAGCCATCGACCCGAATGTGGGCGCGTTCCCGGACCCGGAAACCCGCCGCCGCTGGCGTGAGAAGTTGACGGCCGAGCGCGCCAAGCGCATCGCACGCTATCGCGAGAAGATGGTGGGCCGGCAGTCGCTATGGCGCGTCTGGCGGGCGGGGTTGCCTTCGGGCCCGCAATTGCGTGCAGCCGCCATGAGCCGTCTTCGGACATGGGCCGGATATATCAATGCCGATTTTTCGCACTCCCAGCGCGTCGCCCAGCTGTCGCTTCTTTTGTACGACGGCTTGAAGAATGCGGGGCTGTTGGCGACGCATGCGGTGGCTCCGAATCTGGACCAGAGTTCGGGCCGCATTTCGGACCACATTTCGGAATATGACCCGCGAGACGTGTTGCAGGCGGCGGCGCTCATGCACGGCGTCGGCAAAGCCAAGGGCTCAGAAAATTACCAAAAGATTTCGTACCGGATGATACGCGGGTTGGCACGTCCCTTGGGGTGGAGTGCGCGAGAACTGCAACTGGCGGCGCTAGTGGCGCGTTATCACCGCGGCGCGCTGCCGCGTCCGCGGGGAAAGACCATGCAACTGCTGGAACTGCCCGATCGGCCGATCGCCATGGAGTTGGCCGGCATTCTGCGTCTGGCAAACGCACTGGATGCGTGCCATCGGCACAGCCCAAACCAAAAGGAACACGCTCCGCAGCTCGAGGTTAGTTTGCTGGACCGTGACCGTTCCGTAGTGGTGCGAGTGGCGGGATACTCGGCGCTGGACCGTTCCGCGGAAGCAGTAGCCGCGGCCCGGCATCTTCTGGAAACCGTTCTGCGCCGGCCGGTGCTGATACGGACGTTGCGCGCTTCCATGGCAGAGCGCACGACAGAGCGAAGGTCTCAGGCAGTAGGTCTCCGGTCTCAGGAAACCGGTGACAGTAGAATGGTTTCCTGAGACCTGAGACTTGGAACCGGGACCTATTTATAACTTTTTCGTGCACGTTCCCGCGCCGAGGAGTATCTTTAGCAGTTCAACCGTGCTCCCTAACCGGAGGTGTGTGTTGAAGGATAAAATGTTGAAGAAAAACGCACTGCAGAAACCTAACCTGGCCCTTCTTGTATTGCTCTTTTGTGGGTTCGCTTTATTGGCGCAAACCAAACCGCCCGTCCCCGAATACAAAATCCCCCCTGAAGCTGCCGCCAAGGCAAATCCCGTCAAACCCACGGCGGAGTCGCTCGCCAAGGGCAAAAAGTTGTATGGCTACGACTGCGCGATGTGCCATGGAAAAGACGGCGACGGCAAGGGCGACATGTCGTCGGATATGAAAAACGTCACCGACTTCACCAATCCGGACGCCTTGAAAAATCGCACCGACGGCGAACTTTTCTACATCATCCGCAAGGGCAAGGGCGACGACATGCCTCCCGAAGGCGACCGCGCCAAGGATGACGACATCTGGAACATGGTGAACTACATCCGCTCGCTGGCGAAGAAGTAGGAAGAAAGCAGGGATGACGAGGGCCGGCACAGACGTCCAGGGTCCCGCATCCCGCATCAATCTTGCTTTCGGCAGTTATCCGCCCCATTACTTTGGCCGCAACCGTCGTAACTTGCCTCTTTATCCTCCCAACCTACACTTGGCTGTATGAACCATATCGTGGGTATCCGAACTTGTGGCGTGACTTGCGGCGCCAGCCGTCGTAGATTGGCCTTCGTCCTGCTCATAGCGCTTTGCGCCAGCCTGCCAGCCGCGTCACAGACTGCACCCGCTCCCAAGCCACAGTCGGGAGAAGACTTGCCCGTGCCGGGGCGTCCCGTGCCCGCCGATCACGGGAAGCTATCGGAACACAACATCGAATGGCTACAGACGCAGCCGCCGCAAACACAGATGGAGTTCCTGCTGGGCGCGGCCGTGAATCACGATGTGGGTGCAACGAAGATGATTGCTGAAATGGTGGGAGGTTGGTTTGGCAAACTGCATGACACTCCGCGCTGGGAAACGCTGCAGGAGACGGCGCTCTATTCGAACGATCTGCGTGTGAGGGCCGCGGCGATCGAAATCAATCTTGCGCTCAGGCATATCGAGAAGACCGACGAGGAGGCCGATCGGCTGATTGAGACCGCGCACAAACTTACGGGAAGCCGTTCTTATTTCGCTTGGGAACTGGGGATGCTCGCGAATCGCGGCATAGAGACGGCGCGCATTCACGAGCTGCTGGCGGAGTGGATCCACGATCCCGACCAGCAAACGCGCTTTTGGTCGGTCGAGGGACTGGCTCACTTGGGAACCGACGACACGATCAAGAACTTTCTCGATGTTTTCCGCAACGACCCGTCGCTCGATGTCCGGGAACGTGCCGGCTGCAGCCTGGCGAAATCCGGGATGCTGACGCGCGAGCAACGCATGAAGGCTGTACCCGGCCTGATTGAACTGGCCGACGATCCATCGCTCGACACGACCACGCGCAACTGGGTATATCAAGCCTTACGCGAAATTACCAACGTCAATTTGCCCAACGATCCTGCGACGTGGCGCAACTGGTACTCGACGCATGGCGTAGAGAAGACGCGTGAATTCGGTACTGGCGATTCCTGGTCGGTGCTGGGAAATAGCTGATGTCGCTTCTGCGCTTGCTTTCTTCACCCTGTTAAAGAACGAAGCACCTCAGCTGGAAATCAGATCGGCAAAAGCAAAGTTCTCGCGAACCACGGTCACGCCGACTGAAACCGGGAGCGCGCCATTCAGCATAGGCCCTGCGTATACAAAGGAATGGAACTCCCCGCGTTCACCGCAGGGATCCACTCCAGCGGGCAGCGCGGAAAGCAACGTCCGGTCGAACTCGCGGCCCACGAAGGATTGCTCAAGTTTCGTGGTGTCAACACAAGTCAACTTTGCCCGCAGTCCGGCAGCGATCATCTCTTCCGCTAGTGCGTGCGTCGGCAGCCCCCACACGGGGAATATCGGCCGAAGTCCCGTGCCTGCCATTTGTTTTTCCCTGTAGGCGCGCACATCCTCGAGGAACAGATCGCCAAACGCGACCCCTGCGATGCCTTCGGAGACTGCCTTGGCACAGGTTTGAGCCATCAGCGATTCATACTGCTCATTGGAGCATGGCCAGGGCAATGGAACCGCCCAGAGCGGAAGTCCGGCGGCGGCGGCTTGCTGCTCGACCAACTCACGTCGGACCGCATGCATGGCGACGCGCCCCGCAACTTCATTGAAAGTAGTCAGCAGCCCTGCGACTTCATACTCACCACGCTGGCGGAGAATATGGAGACTCCATGCGCTGTCTTTGCCGCTGCTCCAGGAAAGAAGAATGCGCTTCATGGCGAGTTGGCGAGCGCGCTCGATGGAACTGACCGCCCGTATGATTGCTATTTCAGGACAAGCACAACATTATTATGGATCACACCATTGTGAATCACATCTCCACCAACCGCGCTCGCGCTTTCTTGGCCGCCCGCATCAGGTCCTCGTCCAAGGTCGCAAGTGGCAACCTGCTGTCCAGAGCCAGGTCAAGGTAAGCGGCATCGTAGGCCGTCAAGCCGTGCTCGCGGCTGAGGTGCTGAATCCTGTCAAAAACAACTCTGGCCGGAAATTGTTCCAGCACAATCGGGAGCGTTGCCAGATCGTCGAGAAAGCTCCGCACCAGGTCTTTAGAAATGCGCTTGCGCTTTTCTCCCATCAGCAAAGCGTTCAGAACTTCGTGTGGCCAGAATGACGGCGCAATTGCAGTGTCACCGCGTTTGAGCAAGCCAGCCACATGCTGCGCCGTGGCGGCATTCTCGTCGGGAAAACACCAGGCCAGAACGACGGAAGCGTCGAGGACAAAGCGGCTCACTGGCGTCCTTCATTGATCAGATCTTTGATTTTGAGTCCACGCAAGGAGAGCCGGTGGCGCTTGCCGAAACTCGCCAGTCGTTCCGCTGCCTCTGCCGTGGAACCGCCCTGGGCCGAGATGCGCTCCTTCAGCAGCGCTCCCAGCAGCCGCGAAACGCTGGTGTCCCGGCGAGCGGCCTCGATTCTAGCCCACTGGGCTACGTCTTCTTCGAGGGTGACGGTTACGTTGCGGAGGCGGCGAGACATGAAAACAGTGTAACACGAACTTCGTGTAATGGCACCATTACGAAGAACAGAAATTCATGACTGAGACCCCCTACTGAAAAGATGAGGCACGCCTCCTTGCCTGGGCGTCAGCAGGTCCCTTGTTGGGAGGCCCTCTTATGGTCCTCATCCATTCTCTTGATTCGCTCCTGATCCATTGCATGAAGCAGGCTGATTAGTGACAATGCTGTTGAGAAGCACTGCTCCCCATCTAATTTGCCAAAATCAACCTCGCCGTAGTGGGCAATCCGATTACGTCTCTCGAAAAGCTGGTCTTGAAAGTGGTCCCTAATCGAAGTAGAGGGATCGAACATAGAGAGGGCAGGTACCAACAACTGCTTATTCTGTGACGCGAATTGGTCGAAGCACATGTTCGTCAAGAGCCGACTCAATTTATCCAGTCGCTTCCCAATTGACCTCATGCTGCCCCATTCTTTCTCCCACAGCTGCCTATCACTCACAGTTCGATGAGCAAGAACTTTTCCAGAATCAATTCCTTTCCACTTAAAAAACAGGTAAGACATCTCGCACTCGACTGCGATTGCGAACAAAAGTATCGCAACCGTTATATCGCTGTTTGCAAACTCCTGCTTTGCACGTTCCATGAGAAGACGAGCGACGATATTGCCCAGCGGCCAGACGTGGTAGGGTTGCACGCCGCACTTCGGACAACGAAAATACTTTGGGAGGTTTCTGGCATTTATTTCTTGAGTGAATTTTTCGCCGCAGGCTGGGCAAGTAATCGGAAGAGGGACTTTCATTCACAAAATTATAGCCCCGAACTATACGGGCCTACGCAAACAGGAACTCTTTGGTCCGCAGTTCTTTGATCGTATCCCGCAGCTTAGCCGCCTTCTCAAACTCGAACCGCTTGGCCGCTTCCCGCATATCGCTCTCTAACTTGGCAATGTAGGCGTCTAACTCCTCCTGCGATTTCAGATCCGGGATGCCTTCGGCCTCGGGGCCGGTCAGGTCGGTGTAATCGGCGCCTACGATGGCGACCAGCGTCATGTCGAGCGGGCGAATGATGGATTCGGGCGTGATTCCGTTTTCTTCGTTGTAGGCTTGCTGGATGGCCCGGCGGCGGTTGGTTTCGTCGAGCGCCTTTTTCATGGAGTCGGTCATGCGATCGGCATAGAGAATCGCCCGGCCGTTCAGATTGCGGGCGCAGCGTCCAATCGTCTGGATCAGCGAACCGGCGGAGCGCAGGAAGCCCTCTTTGTCGGCGTCTAGAATCGCCACCAGCGATACTTCCGGCAGGTCGAGGCCTTCGCGCAGAAGATTGATGCCGATCAATACATCGAACTCGCCTTTGCGCAGGTCGCGCAAAATCTTCACCCGCTCCAGGGTTTCGATTTCGGAGTGCATGTAACGGCACTTCACGCCGACTTCGCTGTAATACTCGGCCAGATCTTCGGACATGCGCTTGGTCAGCGTCGTCACCAGCACGCGCTCGTTGCGCGCGACGCGGTCGCGGATCATGTGCAGCAGGTCGTCGATCTGCCCTTTGACCGGACGGATCTCGACCGGAGGATCGATCAACCCCGTGGGCCGTATGATTTGTTCAACCACCACTCCCGCCGACTTAGTAAGTTCATAAGGACCGGGTGTGGCAGAGACATAGATGAGCTGATTGGTGCGATGCTCGAACTCTTCGAAAGTGAGCGGACGGTTGTCGAGCGCCGAGGGCATGCGAAATCCATATTCGACCAGCGTCTGCTTGCGCGAGCGGTCGCCGTGATACATGCCGTGCAGTTGCGGCACGGTCTGATGCGACTCGTCGATGAACATGAGGAAGTCGCGCGGAAAATAGTCGAGCAGCGTTGGCGGGGGCTCTCCCGGAAGGCGTCCGGTAAAATGGCGCGAGTAGTTTTCGATGCCATGGCAGTAGCCCATGGCCTTGATCATTTCCAGGTCATACATCACGCGCTGATGAATGCGCTGCGATTCGACTACTCGTCCTTGCTTTTCCAGTTCCGCTTCCCACCACGCCAGCTCGGTTTTTATGGAGGCGACGGCGGAGGCGCGGGTTTCCTCTTTCATTACGTAATGGGTCTTCGGATAAATCGGGAGCCGCATATAACGCTGCTTGACCGTCCCGAACAGAGGATCGATCTGCGAAAGCGATTCGATCTGGTCGCCAAACATTTCGACGCGATAGGCATTGTCATCATAGGTGGGGTAAATTTCGATGACATCGCCGCGAACGCGAAAGGTGCCGCGCCGGAAATCACCCTCGGTGCGCTCGTAGAGAATGTCGACTAGTTTGTGAGTGATGTCGGCGCGCTTGATCTTCTGTCCTTTTTCCAGGAACAGCATCATTCCGTAGTAAGCCTCGGGCGATCCCAATCCGTAAATGCAACTGACCGAAGCCACAATCAGACAATCGCGCCGCTCAAACAACGACCGCGTAGCCGAAAGCCGCAGCTTGTCCAACTCATCATTGATAGTAGATTCCTTCTCAATGTAAAGATCCGCCGCAGGGACGTAAGCCTCCGGTTGATAAAAATCATAATAAGAGACGAAGTATTCCACCGCATTGTGCGGGAAGAAGCTTTTGAACTCGTGGTAAAGCTGAGCCGCGAGCGTCTTGTTGTGGGCCATGACCAGCGCGGGACGATTGGCGGCCTCGATCACTTTGGCGGCGGTGAAGGTCTTGCCCGATCCGGTGACGCCGAGCAGCACCTGATGCTGCTCGCGGTCAAACACGCCACGGGTAAGGCTTTCGATGGCTTGCGCCTGGTCGCCTTGGGGTTTGTAATTGCTTACCAGCTTGAAATCCACAGCTCATTATATGGGAGGGACGAAGGCGGGTTGCGCCTGCACTTCTGTGTAAATATGCCCTTTCGATAGCAGGCACTGGGAACTTTGTGCTAAGTGGTTCACCTTAGGTGCTGAGCAGGCCGGGGACTTCCCTGCCTGCAGTTCTACGGGAGTCGCTGCACAAATCACTAATTTTTCGGCAGAAAAGCGCGCAACTCAAAGTTTTCATACCTAGTTAACATCCAGAGGCAGGATTTGGCTGCCGGAGTGCAAAATGAGACGCAAAGACCCGAATCCAGATGCGCCGAGGGGCACGGTTTCCGCGCCACTTGCCACGACCGGAGCGCATCGGTCAGGTGCAGTGATTATGGAAGAGAAGTTCGACCAAGTGGCTCCCCGGGAACGCCAGATCATCGATCTGCTTCTCCAGGGATGCGATAACGCCGAGATCGCTCGGGATCTGAACATTGCCGAGCGCACCGTCAAAGCACATTTCAACCGGCTGTTTCTACGTTTCGGAATCAAGGGCGGAATCAAGCGGGTTAAGCTCGCGACTTTACTTTATCGGAGGCAATTATGGCAGGAGAGGCAGCAAACCGTCGCGGGCCCAGTGAACGCGAACAATTCATCATTCAACGCGTAGCCGAGGGCTGCAAGAACCGGGAGATCGCCGATTCTCTCGGGACCACCGAGCACGTGGTGAAAAATTATCTGCGCTTGATTTATGACAAGCTGGGATTGTGGAACCGCGTCGAACTGGCGCTGTGGTACGAAGCGCGGCGACACGAGCAGGTTTACCACGCCTAGTCACGCTGCCCCTCGCACCTTCGGTGCAAACGCTCCCCGCGCTCATGCGCCAAGATGTTAAAGCATCAGCGATTATGCGTTGGTGCCGGGAGGGGGAGTCGAACCCCCAAGGGCCGAAGCCCGGCGGATTTTGAGTCCGCTGCGTCTGCCAGTTCCGCCATCCCGGCCGAGGAGGCAAGCTCGGGTTCGGGTCCTAGTATCGCATAGTCATTGCACCACCGCCAATTGATGTTTGCGGAGTAGTTATGCGGTTCGAAACCTCCTTGCCGTTTCTCCGCGCCCCGTGTTTCACTCTCTAGTGGATCACCTCGCCCTTTTTCTGAGGGGCCGCGATGGGGCGGCGATTATGGCCGAGTCTACGGTCAAAATGTTCGCCCCGGTCAGGAGGCACGTTCACCGATGGCCGAAGTCGAAACCAAGTCTCTTCCCGAAAACGCCTACCAGCCATTGAAACCCGGCGAATTGTACCCGCCGATTGTGGCGGCTAGCGCCCATTTGCCGGAGCTTACGACACGATCCATCGGCTGGGGCGTTTTGCTCTGCATTATTTTTACGGTTGCTTCCGCTTACTCGGGACTGAAGGTCGGACAGGTGATGGAATCGGCAATCCCGATTTCGATTCTGGCGATTGGTCTGGCCCGCCTCTATCCGCGCCGGTCGAGTCTGCTGGAGAACGTCATCATCACCGGCATTGGCGGGGTGGCCGGGTCGGTGGTGGCGGGCGCGGTATTCACCGTTCCAGCGTTATACATTCTGAAGCTCGACCCTCACCCCGTGCAGACGATTTTCATCTGCCTGGCCGGCGGATGTCTTGGCGTTCTCTTCCTGATTCCCTTGCGGCGCTATTTCGTACGTGATATGCACGGCCTGCTTCCTTACCCGGAAGCTACGGCCATTGCGGAAGTGCTGGTCACCGGCGAGAAAGGTGGATCGCAAGCGAAGCTGCTGCTGCAGGCGACGGCGATCGCTGGCATTTATGACTTGTTCGTGACTACGTTTCAGGTGTGGAAGGAGTTCGTCGATTTTCAGTTCGTCCCCTTGTTTCGAACGTTGTCCGATCGCGCGCGCATGGTTTTCAGTTTCGACGCCATCGGCTTCATCCTGGGACTGGGTTACGTGATTGGTCTGCGCGGCACGTTGATCCTTTGCGCCGGCGGTGTGCTTTCCAATTTTGTGCTGGTCCCGCTGATATGGTTCATCGGCAGTCACCTTGGCAGCGCAGTGTACCCAGCGACGATTCCGATTTCACACATGACCGCGGTGCAGATCTATCGCAGCTACGTTCGCTTTGTTGGCGTCGGAGCGATCGCTACCGCGGGCATATTCGGAATCGTCAAGTCATTGCGCATTGTGGCCGGTTCTTTTGGCATTGCGCTCCGGGTATTCCGCAAGAACGACACGGCAACCGAGGAAAGGACCGATCGCGACATACCGATGATTTCTATTTTCCTCGGAGTTGTGATCGGAGCTATCGGAGTCGCCCTGCTCCTCGGACATTTGGCGGCTTCCTGGAGTGTGGTTGCAATTGGCCTTTTGCTTACGCTCGTTTTCTCGTTCTTCTTTACAGCCGTGGCGGCCAATGCCATCGCCACAACAGCCCGCAATCCAGTTTCCGGGATGACGATGCTCACGATCATTATTTCAAGCGCTGTGCTGCTGCGATTCGGTTTATCGGGGACGACCGGCATGTTCTTCGTAATGGCAATCGCGGGCATGGTGTGCACGGCATTATCCGTTTCCGGACAAGCCATCACCGACCTCAAGACCGGATACTGGCTAGGCTCGACGCCGTCCGCGCAGGAAAAGGTAAAGTTTCTGGGCGTCATCGCCGCCGCCATCGCGGTGGGACTCACGGTTGTGATGTTGGCTCGTACCTTCCAGTTTGGGGAAGCTTTGCCGGGCGATTTGCGGCCGGTTCTGGCTTCGCCCCAGGCATCGATTATGAAAGCGCTGGTGGAAGGATTCATGAGTCATCAGCCGATCGCATATCTGCTGTTCGGCGCCGGCGCCATGATTGCATTAATCATGGAGATGCTAGGGCAACCCTCCCTGATCTTCGCCCTGGGAATGTACTTACCGCTCGAACTGAATACTCCTGCCCTGGTTGGAGGATTTCTTTCTCACTTCTTGAATAAGCGCTCCGAAAAAACCGGTGGTCAAGCAGGCAAAACGATTCGTGAACGCGGTGTCATTATTGCTTCGGGGCTGATGGCCGGAGGCGCGTTGGGCGGCGTTCTGGGCGCGGCTTTTCGACTGATTCCCGGATATCGCGAGGACCTGATCAAGACGCCTTTCTACTCGAACGATGCGGTGTCGCAAATCGTTTCCGCGCTGCTGTTTGTTGGGCTGTGTCTGTATGTATGGTTCGGCTCAATGAAACAAGTTTCCGCGCGAGAGAAATAGGGGAGAGTCAATGGACTCGCTAGCACGATTTGTCGCAGATGCGGTTCTGGGTATTGATACGCTTTGGGGCGGCGATGTCATGTGCCCCTCGGGCACGGGACGATTCATCGCCGACTCTTGGTTTTCGGATGAGCCACTGCCGGCAGCATACACGGTGCCAGCGGCGGCGCGGGTGCGCGAGGCCGGTGGCGTTTCCGGCAAGAACGCTGATCGTCAAGCGGTGCAGGAGTACTTACGTCAGGTGGATCTGCCGCAAGCCATCGCTGGAATTCGCGATGAGGCCCGGAAGATTGGTGCTCCGAAGATTGGTGGCACGCGCAGGCAGTATCTCGAAGGCTTGTCACTTTGCCTGGAGACGATGTGGGACCTTGCCATGGAAGTGCTTGGGAAGGGCAAGCCCGTTCCCTACGCCCGCTGTGTTGAATCCTCGACCGGACGGCCTCCGGAGCAGTCGAACCCGGGAGCAAAGCGGGATCGTGTGGCCGAGTTGTTGGGCCGGGCGGGTTATTCGACCTCCAGTTCTGGCGGCCTTCTCGGGGCGGTCGATGGTTGGCGACGGGATCGCGTGGTTCCGATGGCTTCCGTCCGCGCCCTGGGAGCGGCGGTGATCGCCCAATTTGACCACCTCAGCGCGGTCAACTTGCTGCCCTACCTTCCGCCCGATCTCTTGCCTGTGCCTCGGGCGAATATTGAATTCCTGCCTATTAAAGACGCTTGGTTTTCGGGCTCGATGAACTATCTTGGGCGCGCGCGCATGGCGGATGGCAGCCCGAGATACGAAGCGACTTATGAGATCAACGCTTCGTTACAAATCTCTGTACCGGAGTTCGAGCAACTGGTGAGCCACGAAGTCGTGCCCGGACACGTTACTACGTTTGCCTACTTACAGGATCTCTATGTCCGGGGGAAAGCTGGCTTCGAAGCCTCAGTGTTGACCATGAACACTCGTGCGGCCACTCTGTTCGAGGGCATCGCGAACAATGCCATTCTCATCGCCCATGGCGTAACTGAGATCGAACAACTCCCCGATGAAGATTTGCAGATCGGCGTGCTGCTGGCCCTGCTGCAGGATGATGCCAAGAATCAGTCGTCGTATCTGACTTGGGGAGAAGGAGTGCCGCGCGAGAGAGTGGCGGCGACACTTCGCCGGGACTTCCTGGTTACCGAAGAGCGTGCGGATAAGCTTTCTGGCGCCTGGGGTCAACATCCGTTACTCGGCCGAATGTATCTTCCCGCTTATCGAGCGGGAACCGAGCGGATTGCAGAATTGCGGCGCCTCCACCCAGCGGATCGCATTCTACCCGCAATCTACGGCTGCTCGGGGTTAGTTGATATCGTCACGATCGAGGGGATGTTGAAGCAATAGTAGTAACGGCTAGAAACTAGCGATTACCACATTGGGCGCGGACGGCAGCATGAATTTTACGCCACGCTGCTGGTTGGCTCGTATGGTGGCGGGCGAGTCGAGCGCGGCAAGCGGGATGCGCTTTGTCCAATAGCCGTTTTGCCAGTCGTTGCCACGGATGTAGATCACGCCATCGGCGATGGTATAGTCAGCGAGCTGTTCGCTGTGGCCGTCGTGAAAAACCAACACGGCCGGGAGTTCTCCAGCCTGTGATTCAGCCGAACCCTTCTGCGCGGCAGACGTCGGAGTTTTCGCGGGCCGGCTCGTGCTCGTTGGCTGCGCATAATCGGGATGCGCGGAGGTTCCAGGTTCCGCATATGCATCGGCACCACCGAAGCGCACGTAACGATCGCCCCGCCACTCGATCAGCAAGGGAGCCGGCTTGGTTTTTCGCGGAGATTCGTCGGCTGAGGCCGGCTGTACTATCACAACTTGGGGCGGAGCATCCTGCTCAACATAGCTCTCACGGGGCGGCTCAGTCGGATCGTATCCCAAATAACCGTAATCTGAATCGAGAAAGGGCGAGCTTAGAAGAATTCTTCGAGCATGCGCTCCATGGTGAATACCGGCGACGCGGTGTGCATAGCCCGAATGTCCCACGGAACCCCGCCCGCCCGTCGCTCCGCGCATCTGCGCGGCTTGGAAAGGCACGGAAGCTATGGCTAGGAGCAGCGCGATGCTCAACCGCCAAAACATGTCAGTGGGAACTTCCCTTTGAAACCCGAGACCCATTGTACCCCCACCCCATCTGCTCGTGACGAGCTGAACAATTTTCATCGGGACAGGGCGCGCTTTCTTCGCGCAAAAAAGAGGCCGCCAGAGGCGGCCTCTTGGGTTTCGAGCGCTTCTACTTCTCCAAGTCAATCACACCAAACGTTCCCGCCAGGTTGTTGTATGGACCGGCAGCAAAGAAAAGTTGGTTGGTGTTGCCATTGGCTGCCGAGCCTCCGCCGAACTCAATCCCCCAGAGTTGGTCGATGGCGATATCCTTGCCGTTCGTGTCTTTGAGGGTGCCCACAAACTGGCCAGTTTCGAGATTAAAGCCGCTGATAGTGGCCGGACGGTTCAGGTTGCTCCCGACCAAAAGGGTGTTGCTCAGCGATCCAAAATTACTGGGCGCCACGGCCATGCCATAAGGCTGGTCCAAGGGCGCACCCTGCGCCAGAACTTTTACGAATGTCCCGTTCTCCTGGAAGACGTCGATTTGGCCACTTGGAGCACCCGATGCGAGCGCGAACGCCACATAGACTAAGCCATTGATATCGGCAACGTTGAAGGGCCCGTAACCCGTGGGCAGCGTGGGGTCGGTAAACGTATTGACGAGGTTGAAGTTTCCGTCGTACACCTCGACTACGTTGTTGGGAAGGTTAGCCGCATAGAGAAGATTCCCCGATGGGTGGTTGGTAATGGCGAGGCCAGTGTAGCTTGCGCCAGCCGCCCAGTTATTCACGGCGATGATCGAAGCGTTGGGATTGGACTGCGGAGCCCATCCGCTGATGGTCCCATCCAACGTGTCGAAAATGAAGAACGCGGAGTTTCCCTGGACCGGAAATTCTCCCGTTCCGTTGAAGACGATTCCAGTCGGCTGACCGGGGCCTGCTCCGTTGAACGACGGAATCGAGACGATCAAGCTCTGCTTGACTCCGGCGCCATTATAGATTGTGGACCAGCCTGAGCCTTGATCGCTGACCCAGAAGGGATTGCCCGGGCCATAAGCGATCCCCCAACCGTTAACCTGTAGCGGATCCATGAACTTGGCCGCGTTTGCCTGATT
>Ga0181515_1133856_pt1 | contig 14701 bp, 10 predicted proteins | sample PEATcosm2014_Bin_11_FD_127748 | JGI IMG/M metagenome (GOLD analysis project Ga0181515, IMG submission 127748) | Metatranscriptome of peatland microbial communities from MTU Mesocosm Facility, Houghton, MI, USA - PEATcosm2014_Bin23_30_metaT... | ecosystem: Environmental > Terrestrial > Soil >... | reverse complement strand
CGCCCTCGAATATGGCGGCAGCGGTATGGGCAACATGGGGGGCGCCGAGGCGCTGCCCGTAGAGACTCACGGGCGGCCTTTCTCGCTGCGGCTGATACTGCCTCCGCTGGCGGCGTTGTTTCTAAGAAAAGCGTAGCAGAGGGACGAGCGTCTTCGCCCGTCCCGCTTGTCCAGCAGCTATGACCTTGCGACGTTTTGCGTCTTCAAGTAGAGAAACCTGCCCAGCAGCAGCGCCAAGCCGGGAAGAATCGACCAAAAAAATATGCCGGCAAGAACCAGCGGCCACTGGTGCGAGACGTGCGAATATCTCTCGAGAACAATGTACGTTATCAATGCCAGCCAAAGTCCGAACATCACGATCGCGGGAAACAGGCTCGCGGTGAGTTCGGTTCTGCGTTCGGCCCCCGCGCGGAGCGACAGATAAGCGGCCGCGGCGCCAAACAGAGGCTGCGAAATAAGCCAAACGGGATACCACGCGAAGGCGAGTCCCGCGTGCAGCCACGGTCCAGGCATGCTTGGCCTAAGAGTCGCTCGCTGCAGGATCATCATCCAGATCATGGAGGCGGCGAGGTTGATTAGACTCGGGAGCCACAGTGTCTTGGTTTGATGGTTCAAAGTTTGATGGTTCATAGTTCCCTCCCCGGTTTTTGCGCGACGGATTTTTCCGGCCAGTCCATGCCAGTTGCTGATATCGCCCAGCGCCTGCGCGACGGCAGCGGACTCGCACATTCCTTTTGCGCGCAGTTCCTCATAAAGATCTTCGAGATGAGCAGCCAGTTCGGCGATGATTTCCGTCTCTTCCTCCTGGACCGAGGACGAGTCGGCTGCACCTAGGCGTTCCCGAACCATGGCATTCCAATCAAGGGCATTCCAATCAGGCATCGCTTACTCCGGCCAGGCAGTCTAGTGCCCGGAAAAAGGAGTGCCATTCCCGGCGCAGCGGCGCAAGTTGGGTCTTGCCTTTGGGTGTTAGGGAATAGTAGCGACGGTCACGACCTGTACTGCTAGGTTGCCACTGGCCTTTGATCAGGCCGCGCCTTTCAAGGTCATAAAGCATAGGGTAAAGGGAAGCCAGTTCAAAACGGAGCGCGCCCCCGGTTCGGTCCTCGATGCGTCGGGAGATCTCGAAGCCGTAGAGCGGTTGCTCCGTCAACAGACTGAGGATGACCAATTCCGTGCTGCCGCGAGCAATATTGGCGCGAATGCGCTTGACCATTAAAGGATTCCTATACTGCAATGTAGTATTCCTATATTGCGCCGCACTTGTCAACCGCCATTCTTGCTCAACGGTTGCTGGCCTGACGATTGCGAATCAAGTGAACCCACCCCATCGCTCCCACTCTCATGCTAGACTCGCAATTGAGTCAACCAATCTTGCGGATGCGCATCCTCACGCGCTACATTCTGGGAGAAGTCGTCTCCCACGCTCTGATCGGCGCGGGGGTTTTTACTTTTGTCCTTTTTACCCGCGACCTCGGCCGCATCCTTGAACTGGTCGTGCGCAACAGCGCCCCACTGCCCAGCATTGCCGAGATCTTTTTCTTCACCGTGCCGGTTGCGCTCACCTACACCATTCCCATGGGCGTGCTCGTCGGCATCCTCATCGGACTCAGCCGTCTGGCCGCGGACAGCGAAATCACGGCCATGCGCGCCAGCGGCCTGGGAGTGTGGACCTTCCTGCGGGTGATCTCACTGTTCGTGGTCGTGGCCTGGCTGCTGGCTCTCGGCAACAGTGTCTATCTGGCTCCCCGCTCGCTCGCCGCCCTGGGACAACTCCAGGAAAATCTCAAGGGTTCGCAAGCGTCTTTCGAAGTTCAGCCCCGCGTGTTTTACGAAGGGTTCCCGAAGATCATCCTCTATGTGCAAGATGTGAAGGCCATGTCGGGCGGAGCCCTGTGGAAAGGAGTGTTCCTCGCCGATTTGACGGATCCATCCGCGCCGAGAATCAGTTTAGCGCGGGAGGGCCTGCTCGTCAGCCAGGGGTCCGACACTCTGGACTTGCATCTCATCAACGGCTCGACTCACGAAACCGATCCCAAGAATCCCGACCAATACCAGATCTCCACCTTCGAGACCACCGACATTCCCCTCCAGGTCCCCACCGCACAAAACAGTCCGGAACATGAACCGACATCACTCGGCGAGATCAAGTTTTCGGAACTTCTCCGTGTCGCGCCAAACGCCGACCCTGCTACCCGACGCTGGAACCTGATCGAATATCATCGCCGTTTGGCGTTGCCGACCGCTTGCATTGTTCTCGCTTTGGTGGGTATTCCTCTTGGCCTCTCGTCGAAGAAAGGTGGCAAATCCGGCGGATTTGTGCTGGCCATCCTTTTTTTCTTTCTGTACTATTCGATTTTTTTGATTGGAGTGTCTTTCGCGCGCCAGGGACGCCTGCCACCCTGGGCGGGGGTCTGGCTCGCTGACTTTATGTTTTTTGTGGGAGGAGCTTTCCTGCTCTGGCAATCGGAACGCCGCCCGATTGAGTTGACTGCGCTCCGCTCCTGGTTTGGAACATCGTGGTTTAGAGGTTCGTGGTTTAGAGCTTTTGGGTTTAGAGCATCATGGTTAAGAGTTTCGTGGTCCAAGGCATCGAGGTCGCCCTCTCTGTCCGAAAACGGTGAGTCGACCGGCCCGTTACCTTTTGAAAGCACCGGTCATCATCATCTTCATCGTCATAGCCCGCCCTGGCACCGGCGCTTCTTCAATCTTCGTTTCCCAACCATCCTCGACGATTATGTGCTGCGCGGCTTTGTCTTTTATCTCGCCCTGATCGCCGGCGCGTTCGTGGGGCTGCTGTTGGTCTTCACCCTGTTTGAACTGCTGAGCGATATCCTGCGGAATCAGGTCTCGCCGCTCATCGTGGGCGAATACCTGCTCAACGTCACGCCTTACTTTCTGTACTATCCGATTGCGCCTCTCAGCATGCTCCTGGCGGTGCTGGTCACTTTTGGCCTGTTGCAGCGTACCAACGAAATTACTGCCATCAAGGCTACCGGCATCAGTCTTTACCGCGTTATTGTCCCGGTGCTGATCGCGTCCACCCTGCTTGCTGGCGTGCTCTTTCTTTCCGATCAGCTCTATCTCCCCTACACCAACAAGCGTCAGGACGCGCTTCGCAATCGCATCAAGGGCAAACCGGCGCAAACTTACCTTCGCCCCGACCGCAAGTGGATCTTCGGCCAACATTCCGACATTTATTACTATCAGTTCTTCGATCCCGACCGCGATGTCTTCGGCGGAGTCTCCGTGTTCCAGTTCGACGCGCACAGCTTCCAGATCACGCACCGCATCACCGCCGACCGCGCGCATTGGTCGAGCGCCATGGGCCGGTGGGTTTACGAGCAGGGATGGGAGCGTAGCTTGAGTGGCCCCGCCATCGAGAACTACCGCAAATTCGATGTTGCCACCTATCCCGAACTGGCGGAACCGCCCGTCTATTTCAAGAAGGAAATCAAACAGTCCTCGGAAATGAGCTACGACGAACTGCGCCGCTACATTCACGATCTGGAACAGAGCGGCTTCGACGTGGTGCGCCTGCGCGTGCAACTGCAAAAGAAGATTGCCTACCCGCTGATCACGCTGGTGATGGCTACCCTCGCCGTTCCCTTCGCGCTTTCCGCCGGCAAGCGCTCCGCTTTGACGGGAGTGGCGACCGCCATCGGCATTGGGGTTGTCTATTGGACAATTTCGGGTTTGTTCGAGGCGATGGGCAACTTGAGTCAGCTTCCGCCCGCGGTTGCGGCCTGGTCTCCCGATCTGGTATTCGGCTTCATTGGAGGCTATTTGATACTTCGGATGCCAACGTAGTCATTGAGTCATTGAACCATTTAGTCATTGAACCATTGAAAACCTAGTTTCCGGCGGGGTTTCAATGACTCAATGACCAAATGGGCTCAATGGTTCAATCTAATGCACCGCTATCCCGCTCGGCGCCGCCGGAGTGATTACCGTGGGTAGACTGCTCATCGCTCCGCTGGTTGTACTCAGCGCAAAGCCGGTAATGCTATCCGAGTTACTGTTCGACACATAGAGATACTGCCCCGTGTTGTTGACGGTCGGATGAATTGCCATGGACACGGGCTGAGATCCCGTTGGCACATTTGTCGGGATTAACCCGGCTAACGTTCCCTGCGTCGTGTTGATGCGAAATCCAAAAACCGCGCCCGACTGTGCCAACACGTAGAGAAAATTGTTCGTCGGGTCCACCGCCATCGCGAGCGGGTCCTGCCCGGCCGAAACGCTGCAGGTCTGTGCGGGCGGGCAAAGTACCGGAACCACCAGGTTTTCAGCCGCAGCCGCCCCCGAACAGTCCGTTTCATTTGCCACGGTACACAGTTGGAAGGGATTCACCGCGCCGGTGCCAGAGCCCTGACTTCCAACAAATGCAAACACGCCGCCGTTAGCGGCCTGTCCCGCCGGGGTTGTGTTGACCGCGATCACTGAGATTGGGTTGCTGACGGCAAGGGCATAGGGCGAATTCGGTTGCTCGCTCAGGACGCCGGTTGAACTCACGCCATACACGCTCAGGGCATTATCATTCGGCGTGGAGCCTGGTGGAAGGCACGAGACCGTACAGAGATCGTAATTTTCGGAGACGAAGAGAAGTTCCTGGGGCGAAGCGTTAGCAGGTGTGCTTGGGGTAAAGGTAATGGCCGAAAGCGAAGTCGGAATTTTGCTCAGGTAAAGCGGACTTTGGTAGGTCGAACTCTGACTCACGAGCGTCAAGCTTGAGCCGGAAATGCTAAATACCGAGATCGAGGGGCACCCGGTAAAATCCATGGCATTCTGGCTACTCTGAACCGCCGCAGCGATTAGCGGACAGCTCGCAGGATAGGGATACACACCGTCATCGATCACGAACAAGAATTGTCCCGCGTCATCCCGCGCCATGAGCACCGCGGTGTCAGCGTAGTAGGAGCTACAGGCAGTCCCATTGGGACTGACGCAGGTCCAATTTACCGCTGCGCCGGGCGAAGACAGGCTTCCATCGGAGTTCACCGTGTAGGAGTAAATCGAGGGAGCAATGGGGCTACTATCGGTGGGCACACACTGCCCGTTTGCCTGGGTAATGCACGGAATACCCTGATTCAGGACGAACGCCGCCGCTCCCGCCGGGTCGAGCACGATGTCCAAGGGAGCTCCGCAGGGTTGGGGATTGGCCTGAGTCGCCGCCGGGCACGTGGCCGCGTTGGAATTGACCAGCGACAGCTCGCCGCTATCCAAATCCAAGCCAAAGGAACTTACGGTGTCCCCGCCACCATTGATCCCCTGGGTCAGCACATACACGACTCCCGAGGGCCGGGACGAGGAACTGCCACAGTTAAGCAGAAATAAACTTAGGGCGCACATGCCCACGAGCGCCACCACTCCGCCGATTTTCTTCAACATCTGTACTCCCTAGGGGTCCCTATTCGGCGCGCTTTTCGCCGATTGGGCAAGTCAGCCCTTCCCGTCCGCTGACAATGCCCCGCCAGCCGTTACGAAAACTGAGGCTTGTAGCTGAAACAAATTGTTTATCAGGAATGAGCGGGAAGAGCAAACCCGGGAGCGGCCGGAATCCGGATTTCCACCTCTAACCCACCCTCTTTGCGGTTGGATGCGCGAAGCTGCCCACCATGTAGCCTGATGGCCCGGTCCGCGATCGACAGGCCCAGCCCGGCTCCTCCGGTCTGCCGGTTGCGGGCATCGTCCAGTCGATAAAAGGGCTCGAATATTTTGGGTAGCGCCTCGTCGGGAACGCCGGGGCCGGAATCAAGCACGCGAACAATAATTTCTTCTTCAGAGTTCGCGGCTTGCCGCCGCTCCAGTCGCACCTCTACCGTCGTACCTTCTCCAGTATAGCGTGTGGCGTTCCTCACCACGTTCTCGACCGCGCTCCGGAGCAGGTCGGGGTCGCCGTCCACCAGGTATTCATCGTATTCAGGGTCGTATTCATGCTCATCCGAATCCGTGGCATCGGTGGCTGCTATCGCAGTTACGCGGCAGTCCCGCCCCGGGGTTTCGTACTCGGCGTCGCCAGCCACCTGTTCCACCAACTCCCGCAGTGACAACCTGGTTTTGCGCAGTCCATCGGTCCCCGACTCCAGCCGCGAAATAGTCAGCAGCCGCTGGATCAGTTGATTCAGCCGGTCGGCCTCCAGTTCAATTCGATTCAGAGAATTCTCGACTTCCGGGTCGACCCCAGAGGCAGCCCGCTGCCGCGCCAGTCCGAGCGCCACACTGAGCCGTGCCAGCGGAGATCGCAGTTCGTGCGAGACATCTTTTAGCAGACGCGATTGCGAATCCACCAGCCGTTCGATCCGTTCCGCCATGCGGTCAAAATCGCGCATCAACTCCGTCAGTTCGTCGCCTCGGCCACTCGCCGGCGCGCCCGCGCGCGCGCTCAAGTCGCCCGCCGCCAGGCTCTGCGCCGCCTTCCGCAAACGGGTTACCGGAGTCGTCATCGACCACGCCAGCATGTAGCAGATCAGTCCCGACGAGATTATCGCGATCGTGATTCCCAGCAACGGGATGTCATGCCGTCCGAAGAATACTCCCTGGCCCGGCGCCGACTCCAAGACCAGCGTGTACCGTTTTCCATCCAATGTCAGGGCTTCCCGCATAATGCGGTCGGGCAGCAGATTGTCGATCCAGGTGCGGTGATGCAGCGGGCCGGCGCGCGGTGGGATGCCCTGCCGGACATCTTCGATCCAAGGAGGAACGGGGTGTCCCGCGAGTTCATGGCCGGAGGGATCAAAAACGAATGCCCGCACGTGCTGCGTGTGCCAAAGTTCTTCCAGATAATCGTGAGCACCACGTTCTCCGCCACTCTGATAAGCATTCACAGCTTCCGCCAAGGTTTGTAGAGCCTGGCTCTCGATCCCACGACGCGCCGGACGCAGGGCAATCGTCACCAGAATCGCCAGCACCAGCGACAGTGCCAACGCGGCCCAGAATGACAGGAAGATCTTCAGGAAAAGACTCTTCATTTCGTCGCCTTATTTTTTCGGCTTCGCCGCGCCTTATCTTTTCGGCTTCGCCGCCGGCCGCGCAAACATGTACCCTACTCCGCGAATCGTCTTGATGTGGTCGCCGTCCTCTTCGGAGTCGCCCAACTTTCGCCGGACCTTGCTGACATGCATGTCAATGCTGCGATCAAACGGCATGAACTTCCGGCTGAGCACGGCATTCACCAGCCGCTCCCGCGTTACCACTCGCCCCGCCTCGCGCAGGAGCACCTCCAGCAGATTGAATTCCACTGAAGTGAGATCGACCGGTTGCCCCGCTCGCTGCACACTGCGCGTCGCCGGGTCCAGTTCCACGTCGCCCACGGTCAGCACTTCTGGTATTTCGTTTGCCGTCCTGGTCGACTTGGTGCGGCGCAGGATGGCGCGGATTCGCGCCACCAGCTCCCGCGGATTAAAGGGCTTCGGAAGATAATCGTCCGCTCCGATTTCCAACCCCACGATGCGATCTACGTCCTCGCCGCGCGCGGTTAAGAGCAACACCGGAATCTTCGACACGCTGCGGATCCTCCGCAGAACTTCGAAGCCGTTGATCCCGGGCAGCATGACGTCAAGCACCACCAGCACATACTCATTGGTCAGCGCTTGCTGCAGTCCCTGTTCGCCGTCGTGGACGGCTTTCAAGCTGAAGCCTTCGGCCGTTAGATACTCCTGCACCAGACTGCACAGTTCGACGTCGTCATCTACCACCAGTACGTGATCCATTCTCTTAATCATCTAACACCTTCGCCTGGCTTCACGCGGTAAAGATTTGTGATTAGCTACGAAAACCGCTATTGGCTCTTACCTATTCGCCTCTAGCTAAAGGCTAAGAGCGAAAAGCCTCTTTCCGCCTTTACAAAACTTTACCGCGATTGACCGACTCTTTACCTCATATTTTCTGGAATAGTGTTCTTATCAGCATAGATGTCGGGCTGCTCCCGGACCCCAAGACACTTTAGGAGATTAGAAGCAAGTTCAAAAGGAGTTCCAATGAAATCAACTCGTATTCGCGTTCTCACCATCGCCGCTGCTGTGCTGCTGGCAGCGGCTACCGTAATTGCTCAAGGCAGACACGGTTTTGGCGGCCCCGACGGCGACTTCCATCACATGCTCAAGCAGCTCGATCTGACCAGCGATCAACAGAGCCAGGTCAAGGCGATCTGGGCAAGAGAGAAGCCAACCCTGCAGCCGTTGATGCAGCAGATGCAGCAAAACCACAATGCCATGAAAGCGCTTCAGGCCAGCGGCCCCTTCGATGAAACTAAGACGCGCACCCTCGCCACGCAGAACTCGCAGACCATGGTCGAACTCCAGGTCGAGCACGAGCGCATGAAGTCCGAAATCATGCAGATTTTGACGCCCGATCAGAAAACCAAACTGGCCGAGATCGAAGCCAATCATGAAGCACACACGAGTAAGCACGCGCCGCCGCCCGCGGACTAACTTTTTCTGTTGAGAGGGGGGCTTGTCCCACCCCTATGAAAGTCTCTCTCCTTCCCGGGTGGGGAACGGAACTCCAACCTCCGTCCCCGCCCGGCTTTTTCACCCGGCTCTTCAAAAGGGGGAAACCGCATGGAACGCGCTGACTTGCTTTACTCGGGATTGATGTTCGCCGCCGTCATGCTGTCGCTCTGGACCGCGCTGCTGCTCACGGCCGCCTTCGTTGCCTTGGTGCCCTCGCTTCGGAAATCCGCATCCATCGCTGCTACAATCTCATCTACAGGAAGTCATTCTCTTACAGACCGTTCGACGTTTCATGGTGCCGAAGAAGCTACTCCCGCTGGTTCCGTATCTGAAGCGCTACCGCAGCGGTCTTTTCTGGGGCGGGCTTTGCGTCTTATTCAATAACGGAATCTGGATACTGTTTCCGCAAGTTCTCCGCCGCGCCATCAACGATCTTCACTCCGGCGTGACCCGCCACAAACTTCTCACTTACTCGCTGCTCATCATCGCCATTGCGCTGATCAAGGGCATCTTCCAGTTTCTGACGCGCTGGGTGGTCATCGGCATTTCCCGCGACATCGAATTCGATCTGCGCAACGACTTGTTCGCGCACCTCGAACGCCTCTCGTTCTCCTACTACCAGCGCAACCGCACCGGCGACATCATGGCGCGCGCGACCAATGATTTAAATGCCGTCCGGATGCTGCTCGGTCCGGCGATCATGTATTCGGCCAACACCCTCGTCTTCACCGCCGGCGCTCTCGGATTCATGCTTGCCATCAGTCCCAAGCTGACGCTTTGCGCTTTCTTGCCGCTGCCGATTACCAGCATCGTCATCCAGTATTTCGGCCGCCGCATTCACGAGCGCTTCGAACGCATTCAGGCTATGTTCTCCGACATCTCAGCCCGCGCCCAGGAAAATTTCTCCGGCGCCCGCGTCATCCGCGCCTATGTGCAAGAACAAGCCGAGATCGCCGCTTTCGAGCATGCTAACCAGGAATACATCCGCCGCAGTCTCGGCTTGGTTCGCCTGATGGGAATGCTCTGGCCGACGCTCGAACTCATGCTCGGGGCCGCGGTCGTCATCGTGCTCTGGATGGGCGGACGCGAAGTCCTAATGGGCAAGATGAACGTCGGCGATTTCGTAGCCTTCAACACCTACATGGTGCAGTTGACCTGGCCGGTCATCGCTCTCGGATGGGTCATCAACATCTTCCAACGCGGAACCGCGTCCCTGGTGCGTATCGAAGAAATTCTCTCCCAGCAGCCGGAGATCGCCGACGAAGCAAGTGGAGAGACGGGCACCCCGCCCGTCCACGCGACCCCCGGCGCCGACATCTCTGGCGAAATCGAATTTCGCAATCTCAACTTCGCTTATAACGGCACGGCTATCCTGAAAGATGTCAACCTGCGCATCCCCGCCGGCTCCAGCCTTGCCATTGTCGGCCCTACCGGTTCGGGCAAGACGACGCTCGTCAACCTGATCCCGCGCATCTACGACGCCGAACCTGGCGCGGTCCTCATTGACGGCCGTCCCGTTCGCCAATTCCCTCTCGATTCCCTGCGCCGCGAGATCGGCTTCGTGCCGCAGGAAACCTTCCTCTTCAGTGACACCATCCGCGAAAACATCGCCTTCGGAGTGTCTGAGGAAGATGGCGAGGCCACGCTAGATGACATCAAAGCTGCCGCCGAAGCCGCCAACATCGCTCAGGACATCGAAAGCTTCCCGGAAGGCTACAACACCACCGTCGGCGAACGCGGCATCACGCTCTCCGGAGGCCAGAAGCAGCGCACTGCCATCGCTCGCGCCCTGCTGCGCAGCCCGCGCATCCTCATCCTCGACGACGCCCTCTCCAGCGTCGACACCCACACCGAAGATAAAATCCTCAACCATCTACGCGAAATCATGCGCGGACGCACCACCATCTTCATCTCCCACCGCGTCTCTACCGTGCGCAACGCCGACCGCATCGCCGTCCTCCACCAGGGACGAATCGTGGAACTCGGCACCCACGACGAACTTATCGCCCGCAACGGTTATTACACCGACCTCCACAACAAGCAGCTGCTGGAAGAAGAACTGGCCGAAGTCTAGTGTGGATGAAGGTGGACACTCCTTTCGGTTACTCTTAGGGCAATCGAGGCCTGCAACCGTGGAGATTTAATAAATTTCGCCGTCGGCACAGGAACTAAACTAATATTTCCTGACTATGCAACCCCGCCAGTAATAACTTGCTCTCACAAGGAGAAGCATAGATAATATTTGCGAGTCCCCCACGATTTCTGCTGTGCCACGGAGTGATTATGCGACGTATGCGATCGACCCTGCCGCTGTCCGGCTTGTCCCTCTCAGTCTGTCTACTGGCTGTTTTCGCTTCTCTTTTGCTCCTCGTTGGTCCCATGGCGCACGCCCAAAATGGCCGTCCGATTCTGATTACACAGAATGTGGACGATAGCAAACTGGTGACGCTCGCCGGCAACACACGACCCGAGGCGAATAAGCAAAATGATCGCGGGTCGGTGGCTGACGGTCTTTCGATGGAGCACATGCTGCTCCAGTTGAAGCGGTCGCCGCAACAGGAGCGGCAGTTGCTCCAGTTCATTGAGCAACTCCAGAACCCGGCCTCGCCGAACTTTCATCACTGGCTCACTGCGAAGGAATACGGAGAGAGATTCGGGTTGGCGACACAAGATCTCGACGTGATCACGCGTTGGTTGGAGTCGTATGGGTTGAAGGTCAATCTTGTTTATGAGAACAGGACGCTCATCGATTTTTCCGGGACGGCGGGTCAAGTGCAAGCGGCGTTCCACACCGAGATTCATCAATTGGATGTGAACGGCGTAAAGCATATCGCCAACATGAGCGATCCGCAGATTCCGGCCGCTCTGGCACCGGCCATAGTCGGAGTGGTGTCTTTGCACGACTTCAAGCCCCACACTAATTACAAGCCACGAGCGAACTACACCTTTAGTGGTTGTGGAGGGATATGTTATGCAGTGGTTCCCGGCGACCTGGCGAAAATCTACAATCTGAATCCAGTTTTCAGCGCAAGTATTTCAGGTCAAGGGCAAACGATTGTGGTGGTCGAAGACACGGATGTTTACACCACCGCGGATTGGACCACGTTCCGCTCGACATTTGGCCTTTCGACATACACCGATGGCTCGTTCACGCAAATCCATCCGGCTCCGCCAAGTGGCCCCAATAACTGCACCGACCCGGGAACGAACCCTGACGACGGGGAAGCGATCCTGGATGCCGAATATGCCAGCGCGGCCGCACCCAGCGCCGCCATCGAACTGGCTTCGTGCAATGACACGGCAACCTTCGGCGGCTTGATCGCCATACAAAACCTTTTGAACGAAAGCAGCGCGCCGCCAGCGATCATGAGCATGAGCTATGGCGAGTGCGAAGCCTTGAACGGCGCGACCTCCAATTCAGCGTTTAACTCGACCTTCCAGCAGGCGGTCGTGGAAGGCGTCTCGGTCTTCGTTTCCGCGGGCGATGAGGGCGCGGCGAGCTGCAACGCGGACGAATCTAATGCCACGGATGGCATCGGGGTCAGCGGTTGGGCATCGAGTCCTTATGACGTAGCCGTGGGTGGGACGGATTTCAGTGATACTTTTTCCGGCACCAACAGCACGTACTGGGGTGCCAGCAACTCGTCGACGTATGAATCCGCCCTGTCTTATATTCCGGAGATTCCCTGGAACGATTCGTGCGGCAGTTTGCTAGGTGCGGAGTTCGAGGGCTTTACCCAAACTTACGGATCGACCGGCTTTTGCAACAGCGCGACCGGAGAAGAATCTTTCTTGACCACGGCGTCGGGCAGCGGCGGACCGAGCGGCTGCGCGACAGGTTCGCCATCCGTGCGTGGCGTAGTAGGTGGAACTTGCGAGGGATGGCCAAAGCCGTCGTGGCAATCGCTGGTCGGAAATCCCAGCGATGGGGTGCGCGATCTCCCCGATGTGTCGCTCTTTGCCAGTAACGGAGTTTGGGATCACTATTACATATTCTGCTACAGCGACGTTGTAAACGGAGGCACTCCCTGTACCGCCGGCGAACCCAACACCTGGTCGGGAGCGGGAGGCACGTCGTTCTCCTCACCCATCATGGCAGGCATTCAGGCGCTGGTGAACCAGAAAGTCGGCGCGCGCCAAGGCAATCCGAATGTTGTCTATTACAGCCTGGCAGCCACCGAGTATGGCGAGAGTGGCGACAGTTCCTGCAATTCAAGCCTGGGTAATGCCGTAGGCAGTTCTTGCATTTTTTACGACGTGACGCTGGGCGACATGGACGTGAATTGTACAGGCACACACAACTGCTACCTGCCCTCCGGCACATACGGTGTACTCTCAACTTCAAACAGTTCGTATGAGCCAGCCTACGGAACCAAAACCGGCTGGGACTTCGCGACCGGAATCGGCACGGTGAACGCCGCCAATCTGGTCAACAAATGGCCGTCTAACCTCTCCTCGACGACCACGACCATCGTCTCTAGCGAAAACCCAGCGATCCAGGGTGCCACGGTGACCTTCACTGCGACCGTTACCACTACCGGCTCACATCCGCCCACCGGCACCGTGACCTTCTACAACGGCACAACAGATATCGGCTCTGGCACTCTGAACGGTTCTCAAGTTGCCACGTTCTCAACCGACACCCTCCCTGTCGGCACAGATTCGATCACTGCCGTCTATGGTGGAGACTCGAACAACGCCAGCAGTACATCAACACCCCTGAGTCAGGTCATTCAAGCAATCCCCACTAGTACGGTGGTTGTTTCCAGCCTGAATCCGGTGCCCTATGGAGTCGCGGTCACCTTTACTGCGACAGTTACCACTACGGGCTTAATCACGCCGACTGGCAAAGTGACCTTTTATAATGGCGCCTCATCTCTGGGCGCTATTACCCTAACTCCGCTGAACGCCACTCAAGCGACAGCAGCCTTGACCACCTCCGCACTCCCCGTCGGCACCGATTCGATCACCGGCGTCTATGGCGGTGACGTGAATAATAGCGGCAGCACCTCGCCGGCCGTGAGTGAAGTCGTCAATCCACTAAGCTTCACGCTGAACAACACCGGCAACCTCTCTTCAACTGTACTGGCGGGAGTGCCCGGGACAGGGTATGCCTTTACCGTCGCTCCGGTGCCGCCGGCTTCGAACTTCGGAGTTGCGGTCACGCTTAGTTGCAGCTTCGTTCCGACTGACCCGACCCTGACAAACAGTAGTTGCGTCTTCACCGGTAATGGAATTGTCAACAACGTGATTCCGGCCACGAACGGATCGACCGCAGTGACGCTGAGCATTACAACAGCTGGCCCGAACCAGGCAGAAGGGGGTGTGCGTCAGCGCCAGCGCAGGGCTGAAAATCGCACGCCATGGCTCCCACTGGCAATGCCTCTGGCGGGCATCCTTATGGTCGGCTTCGCGGGACGGAAAGTATGGAGGCACTCCGCAATGGCCGGTCTGTTCGTCTCGCTGGTACTTTTGGGGCTTCTGGTTGCCTGCGGAGGCAGCAGCAGCAATAATGTCCCGCCACCGATAGCCGTCAGCGTCCAGTCGTCGCAGACGACATTATTCCCAAATGACCAGACCGATGGATGGCCAGCTCAAACCTCCACTCTTACGGCGACGGTCACCAATACCACCAGTACAGGTGTGACTTGGAGCTTGACTAGCTCGGCGTCATGCACAACCACCCCGAGTCCTTGCGGTTCGTTCAGTTCGACTACGAGTAACCCGACGACGTACACGGCTCCCACCGTGGCTCCGGGTCTGCCGGCAAATGTGACTCTCACGGCGACTTCCACAGCCGATTCGACGAAGTCCGGATCGGTCCAGGAGACGATCACACCTGCAACCATTCCCGGAACTTACGCTGTGACGGTAACGGTGACTGACACCGCCGCATCGCCCACAACGCAAACTCAGCCGTACACAATGATCGTCCAGTAGGAAACGTTCTTGCAGTCAGGTCAACTTTACCAAGGGCGCGGATAGCTTCCGCGCCCTTTCTTATTTGCCTGCGCTTAATGTGCTCTTAGCGGATGCCACGGTGATGGCTGACTTGGGTTTTGTGAAATAACCCATGACCGCATAAACGGCCAGCACCAGCATCATGGGATCGATCTGGCGGCGGTAATAGACTTCGACGTGCGTGAAGTAGAACATCACGGGGAAAAACAAGAAGACCAGAGCATAAAGAGCGGCGACCGGTTTATTTGCCCGAAACGCGCGCCAGAGGCCAATCATGGTCAACAGGG
>Ga0181515_1151344_pt1 | contig 15825 bp, 12 predicted proteins | sample PEATcosm2014_Bin_11_FD_127748 | JGI IMG/M metagenome (GOLD analysis project Ga0181515, IMG submission 127748) | Metatranscriptome of peatland microbial communities from MTU Mesocosm Facility, Houghton, MI, USA - PEATcosm2014_Bin23_30_metaT... | ecosystem: Environmental > Terrestrial > Soil >... | reverse complement strand
GTGATCAGCTCGGCGGGGCAACCCGAAGAGCAGCCAGACCTGAAAAAACCGACGGCTCTGCGAGGAGAAGGTGGGGTTTGGGACCGCGAAAGCGGTGATCGCAGCGCGCTTCAATTTTGATGTCGTTCCAGACGACAGCTCCGGAGAGACCCGCGCCATCGAAGTGGCAACGGCGGTTTGCAGAGAGCGCGGAGCGGCCAGCACCTTAGTGGTTCCAGCAGATATTCCTTTGATCGAGAGTTCCGAACTGCAAAAGATCGCAGATTGCGCGCCTCATCTTCAGGGCGGCGCGGTGCTGGTGCCGGACGCAGCGGGGCGTGGCACGAATGCAGCCTGGCGATCTCCGGGTGATTTGTTTCCGCTGCGCTTTGGGAACGACAGCTTCCTGCCACACCTGGCTGCGGCGAAGGCAACGGGCCTGCCATGTGTTGTGCTCGAACTACCGGGGATCGCGCGGGATGTCGATCGTCCCGAAGATCTTCGCGAACTGGCGGCTGCCGGTGGAGAACGGCTTTCGCAGAAGCTGGTGCGAAGCTGGAATCTCGGCCGGCGGAATCTGGCCTGACATGGGGTCCGGCATCGGCAAATGCGCAGGGAGGGAAGTTCGCATCATCCCGCTCGCGGTCAGTGGAGAAATCCGCGCCGGAGAATCGTTGTGTGCGCGGTTGCTGGCGGCGGCGCGAAGCCTGGGGTTGCGCTTTCAGGATGGCGACATCCTGGTAGTGAAGCACAAGGTTGTCTCAAAGGCGGAAGGCGCGCTGGTCGCGCTGGATGAAATCGGGCCCTCGGTGACTTCACGCAATTGGGCTCGGCGCTACGGGCTTGACGCGCGCGTCCATGAATTGGCGGTGCGCGAGAGTCGTCGAGTCGTGCGGCGGAAGCGCGGCCTGCTGATCACCGAGACCAAGCACGGGTTCGTATGCGCGAACAGCGGCGTGGATGTGTCGAACGTGGATGGTGGGCGGCACGCGGTCTTGCTGCCAGTGGATCCGGATCGCTCCGCGGCGCGGTTGCGGCGGGAGTTGAAGAAGCAGCTTGGGATCGAAATCGCGGTCGTCGTCAGCGACAGTTTCGGGCGTGCGTGGCGGGAAGGCTTGACGGAGGTCGCGATTGGCGTCGCCGGAATGCGGCCTCTGGTCGACTACCGCGGACGCCGCGATCCGCACGGCTACCCGCTGCACGCGACGGTGGACGCGGTGGCGGACGAACTGGCTTGCGCGGCGGGACTGGTCTGCGGCAAGCTGGCGGGCACTCCGGCGTGCATCATTCGCGGGTACTCTTACTTCCGCGAGAACCGCCGAGGAAGCGTTGGGGCTCGGGCATTGATCCGGCCTGCGAAGAACGATCTTTTCCGGTAGAAGTTGGATAAGGGTACGACAGGAGAAAGCTATGGCTTGGCAAACTTCAGAACTCGACCAGTTTCCCGCGTTGACTTGGGAAGAGATCGCACCACGCGCTTCCTTCGCGATTCGCGGCGCGTTGGAGCGAGTGCTGGAAAAACAAGACGGAGCCTGTCTGACGGACGAGGAGCGCCACGCCTTGGCCAACTGCGATGGGTCGAACTGTAACGGCGCGGATTTACTCGCGCTGCTGGTGGCTGCCGATACGCTTCGGCGCGACCTGGTCGGCAACATTGTCAGTTACGTGGTCAATCGCAATATCAATTTCACGAACATCTGTTTCGTGGGCTGCAAGTTCTGCGCCTTCAGCCGGGGGCCGCGCGAAGCCGACTCCTATTTTCATTCGCTCGAAGACATGGGACGCAAGAGTAAAGAAGCATGGGAACTGGGCGCTACCGAAGTCTGCATTCAGGGCGGCCTGCCCCACGGTTTGGCTCCATTTTATTACCGCGACATTCTGCGCGCCGTTAAGGGTGCGGTGCCGGGCATGCACATCCACGCGTTTTCTCCGATGGAGATTGTGTACGGCGTTGAACTGACCGGCATGACGCTGCGCGACTATCTCACCATGCTGCGCGATAACGGACTGGATACGCTGCCGGGCACGGCGGCCGAAATTTTGGATGACGAGGTGCGTCATGTGCTCTCGCGCAACAAACTCTCGTCGGCTGACTGGCAAGAGGTCATCCGCACCGCGCACGCGTGTGGCATTCCGAGCACTTCGACATTGATGTATGGGCATAGGGAAACGCCTGACCACTGGGTGCGGCAGTTGTCTCTGTTCCGGCAGATTCAGACGGAAACCGGCGGCTTCACTGAGTTCGTTCCGCTGGGCTTTGTCCACCAGAACACTCTTTTGTTCCAGCAGGGACTGGCGCGCACCGGACCGACGCTCGCCGAGCATCTCAAGATTCATGCGCTCGCCAGAATTCTGCTTGCTGGGTCGATTCACAATATCCAGGTCTCGTGGGTGAAGCTGAATCGGAAGCTTTCGCAGCTTTGCCTGCACGCCGGCGCGAACGACTACGGCGGAACGCTGATGGAAGAAAACATCTCGCGCGAGGCCGGAGCAACCGCGGGCGAATATACGAGTCCGGAAGATTTCCAGGCGTTGATTCTGGAGATCGGACGCATTCCGGCGGAGCGCAACACAAAATATTCGCGGATGAAAATCAAACTGCCTCCCGAATCGTTCCCCCCCGAACTTGCTTCTGAGCTTCCCTCTGGAAATGCGCTGCTTGCGGAGTTCTCATGAATGACCGCATGAACGCCCGCACAAGCCGCGCCATCGCCATCATCGGCGGCACTGGTCCGGCGGGCACGGGTCTCGCGCTGCGCTGGGCGCGCGCGGGAGAAACCGTCATCATCGGCTCCCGTGATGCCGCGCGGGCTGAGCAGACAGCGGAGGCTATTCGCAAGCGTGTTGGGCTCAATGCTCGACTTTCCGGGATGGAGAATTCCGCAGCTTGCGCGGCCAGCGATCTGTTGGTGCTCACGGTGCCGTTCGAAGGGCAAGCGGCGCTGCTGAAGCAGTTGAAGGCGGCGATCCGTCCGGGCAGCATTTTGATTGATGCCACCGTTCCGCTGGCTGCAAGCGTCGGAGGACGCGCCAGCCGCACCCTTGGCGTGTGGCAAGGCTCGGCTGCGCAACAGACGGCGGAACTTGTCCCGAAGGGAGTTTCCGTTGCGGCGGCATTCCAGAATGTTTCGGCGGATGTGCTCAACGGCGATGAAGACGTGGATTGCGACGTGATCGTGTGCAGCGACGATCCGAATGCCACGCAGGTCGCAATGGAACTTGCGGCGAAGATCGCGGGCGTGCGCGCGATCGATGGCGGGAAACTGGAGAACGCGCGCATCGTCGAGCAGATTACCGCGCTGCTGATCGGTCTCAACATCCGGCACAAAGGGCATGGCGGGATACGGATTACGGGGTTGCCCGACGGCGCGTATAAGACGTAGGGCCGTGATCTCTCCTTGCGGCGGTGCAGCGGCCTTCGAGTGCGAGGTGCGCTTGTATCCCTGGCAATATTCCGGGGGTGTTAACCATTTGGTACCGGTACCCCCCTCCCCCCCTGCCTAGTGGAATCATTGGGTTAGCGCGAGAAACTCGGTCCGGTCTTTGATTCTAAAGGACTTAGAGTAAAGTATTCCGGAATAAGGACTTAGGTTGTCAAAGAGCGCTGAAATGGGTTTGGGGCAGCTTCAAGGCGCCGTCTTGGGAGACGGCTCGCTCAAAAACTGCCCCAATCAGAACTCTATCGTCGCGTGCGGCGAGTCTTAAGTCAAGAGATTTCGCACGGAGGTGGTTGGAAGTCTGTGATGGCCGTCGCTGGTTGTTTGTGTTGAAAAAAGGTCCGGCATCAGATTGAGTAGGTGAGAAACGCGCGCATCACACTCATCGCGAAAAACGCGATGAGTGGAGCATCCGGCCGCACTTCGGTGCTGGCCTTCATAGACGGTCTTCGGCTCCTCGCCTGCTGGCGTGTCTGGTTTAGCGTAGCCACATATGCTCGTGACGAAACTCACTGACAAACATTGCTGGGTTGTGGCCTATTTCTTCTGCCGGAGTTTGCGCCAGTGCAAGGCAGCCCGGCAGTTGAGGCGGATTATGGCCAGGAGTTCTGCAATGCGAGTTGGTGTTATCACGGCTGCGCAGTTGGCGGCAGCGACGGCAATCGTCCTGTGGGCCGCAGGCCTCTGGGCGCAAACCGGAGCGACTCCGGCGTCCACGGCGCCCGTCTCACCCACGGCCGAAGACAGGAAGAGCTTTGCCGAGGCAGAAAACAGCCGATACGAAAAGACGATTATCGCACTATATCCCGACTCCCCCGTCGACAAGGGTTCAGCCGAGGGGCCGGATGCAACCTACTACGTCTGGTACCTCACCTCGGGCCAGGCAAACGCTCCGAGATGCAAAGGGGAATATGAAGAAAGCTACGCCTCGAGGCTGCGCAAGCTGGGCTTTACTAAGCTCGTCTCTTTGGACGAAAAGGGCGGAAGTTGCGAGCTCGATCTTATCACCCGCGTCGTGTCCGTCCCGTCGACATTCCTTCCGCCAGCAGAAGAAATGAAGCAAGTCTGGAAGGCGATTCAGGACTCTCCGGCCGCAAAACGGAGCAAGGTCCTGGCCAGAAAAGAATATGCCGAGTTTATGGGACGAGGAGACAAGGGGAGCAGCGAATCGGCTGAGGGACCCGACACGACTCACTACGTGTTTCACACTTCTAGATATGCCATGACCGAAGCCATCTGCATCAGCATCTTTACCGACAGTGTTATCGCGCATATACGCGAACTGGGCTTTACCGAGGTCATCTGCACGGACAAAAAAAACGCGAGTTTTTCTTTCGATCCGGCCGCCCCGGTCGTCCGGCAAAATCTCGTGGTGGCCCAGGCACCCAGTGCACCTGCGGCTGAGCCGGCCAAGCCAACCCTGCCCCCCGGAACGGAGTGGACAGAAGGTACGGCACTGGGGCATTTCGGGCCCACGGTCGCGCAGAAGGTGGGTGCGCGCTCGGGTCCCGCCAAGGTGACGCGCGAGGGGGAGAGCGCTCTGACCAGCAAAAGCTACGTCCAGATCGGGACGATTCGTGCCTTTGAGCCGGGAAAGAAGGGCAACGCAGAGGTAATGCAAGAACTCGAAGCGGCCATCCTCAAGAAGGCGGCAGAGTCCGGAGGCGATGTTGTCCGTTTCAGCAGTGAAGGGGCGCTAGAAATCCTCGACGTACCGACCGGAAAGACGAAGACCAAGAAAGAGTGCGCGGAAACAGGCCTCGTAAAAACTCCCGTAAAGACGACGAAGAGTTGCATCGCCACCTCTGCCGGCCCGCAATGCAGCTACGGGACGGAGGGCGGCGGATCAGTTGAAGGGTGCGTGAGATTCGAAAAACGGGAAATCCCGATCACCAGGAAGGAACAAAACCTGGTCAGCGAGGGCACGGTCTGGCGGAACGATCCCAAGCTGGCCGCCGACATCGCGCGGGCAGCGGAGGCAGCACGCGCAGCGGAGGAAACACGTGCAGAAGCGACTCGGATAAAGATGGCGTCGGCAGGCTTGCCAACGCTGGGCGTGGATGTCAACTCTCCAGGAATGAGGGCCTGGCTGTCAATCCTGGATACTCCGGAGATTTCGAAGTTTCCTAGCACCTACTTTTACAGCTTCAAACCAGAGGGAATTTTACTGGGATTCACCAAGCAGGATAAGTTGGAGGTCATATTCCTCTACTCCGAAGGCGAGCAGGATTACCGGCAATACCAGGGTGAGTTGCCGTATGGGCTATCCTTTCGGAATAGCCGAAGAGAGGTTGAAAGTATCCTTGGCTCGCCAGACGATTCTGGCGCTGGCAATGAATATAATTATGCCTGGACAGAATACAGCTCGAAGGGCATCAGAATTCATTACAACACAAAGCGGTCGGATGACCTGGATGCGCGGGTTCAAACCGTAAGAATCAGTGCTGTTCCCTGATACGGCTGCCTAACCTCTTTCGCAAGTAAAGCATAATGCGTTGGCTCTTGCGTGTGGGAGGCTTCGACCGCCGATTCCGCTAGCTCGCCATCTGAACCCCAGTCCTTGCCGCCTGGACAATTCAGGCATGCGAGCAGACGGGGCGACAGGTATTCGAGAGATGAGCGATAAGGGATGAGTGACAGATGATAACTGTCACTCTTCCAGCGGCTGCGCGTTCAGTTCCTGAGCGGGTTCGCCTCCGGCCAGGCCTTGGGCTACGATCAGGCGGCGGGCTTCGATGCGGAGGTTGGGCAGGGCTCGTCCGAACCAGGTCGCACCGATGACGCAGGCCACTCCTCCCATGGCGACGGTGATGGGCGCGCCGATGCGGTGGGCTAAGGCTCCACCGAAGAAAGCTCCGAAGGGAGCCATGCCCATGAACATCATCGAATACACGGACATGACTCGGCCGCGCAGTTGGTCGGGAACCATGGTCTGGACCAGCGTGTTCGAGCAGGCCATCTGCAGCATCATCGAATAACCGGCGGGCAACAGCAGCGCTACCGACAGCCAGAAGGAATGCGAGAAGGAAAAAAGAAACAGGCTGACGCCGAAGCTTCCGCAGGCGAATGCAACCCAGCGGCCCAGGCCTTTGACTCCGGTTTTGGCGGCCAGGGTCAGGGCTCCGAAGAGAGCGCCTACGCCGGTGGCGCCCATCAGGATGCCTAGGCCGCGGGCTCCGCCGTGCAGGATTTTGTCGGCGAAGACGGGCATCAGCACGGTGTAGGGCATGCCGACCAGGCTCACCAGTCCGAGCAGCAGGAGCAGCGCACGGATGACCTTGGTGTGGTTGACCCAGCGAAAACCTTCGATGATGTCTTCGATGGGCGAATGCTTGCTGGCACGCGGAGCGCAGTGCACGTGCATCAGAGAGAGGCCTACGATCACGGCGATGTAGCTGATGGAATTGGCGGCAAAGCACCAGCCTTCGCCGATTTTCGCCACCAGGATTCCGGCAATGGCTGGGCCGATGACGCGCGCGCCGTTGAACATCGAGGAATTCAGCGCGATGGCGTTCATCAGATCTTCCTTGCCTACCATGTCGACCAGGAAGGACTGGCGTCCGGGAATGTCGAAGGCGTTGACCACTCCGAGGAGAGCCGCTAGCACGAAGATGTGCCAGACATGGACGCGCCCTGTCAGCGTGAGGGCAGCCAGAATGCCGGCTAGGATCATGGACGCGGTCTGGGTGGCGATCACCAGGCGCTGGCGATTGACACGGTCGGCGGTGATGCCTCCGAAAGGAGCTACTAGGAAGACAGGAATCTGGCTGGCGAAGCCGACACTGCCCAGCAACAGCGCTGATTTCGTCATGCGATAGACGAGCCAGGCCTGGGCTACGGTCTGCATCCAGGTGCCGATGAGAGAGATGAGCTGTCCGCTGAAGAAGAGCTGAAAATTGCGGTGGCGGAGGGCACGCAAGGTCGTGGCCCATTTTGGCAGGCGCGGCGCTTTCGCAAGTGCGTCTTCGGTCGCGGCGGAATTTTTCTCTTCAGTCACCCTTCTAGAACTTTTTCACATCTTTCGGATGACGGCAACCGGGAGAAGGATGAGGCATTAAGTCATTGAATCATTGGCTCATTGAGACGGTGAGTCATTGATGCCATGATGCAGCAGATTCCCGCGGCTCGCGTCGCTGATTTGGAACTTCCCCACCGGCTCGATCCGCGATAGAGTTAGTGTCCACCGATTCGCAAGAAACTGGATCGGGGAAGGGTAAACGATGAGTACAGATCCTAATCGTCTGGAACGCCGAGGCGCGCAGCGTTTCGAAGTGCACCTGCCGCTGGCGGTTCATTTCGAGGGACGGACTGTGCCCGCTTTTACGCAGGACCTTAGTGGCCGTGGAGTTTTCTTTTATGCCGAGACGGCGCTCCCGGAAGGGGCGGTCGTGGAAGTGACTTTTACCATGCCGTCGGAAATAACCTTGGCGGAAAACATGCCGGTTCGGTGCCGTGGGCGGGTGCTGCGCGCCTCGGCTTCCCTGGGCGGCCAACGAAACGGGATCGCCGTGCAACTTGACTCCTACGAGTATTTGCCCTCCGAGCGAACCGAGCAATTTGTGCGAGTTTCGCCCCCAAGTGCCGCTGGAGGCGCTTCCGACCCTGTGCCGCGGTGAGTTTCGACTTTCCGGCTGTGGTTTCGCGGCAACTCCTCTCGTCTTTTCAAGCGGCCGTCATTTGCCTTACAATCGAGTCATCCAGCAGTCTGGCGGGTGGTTTGCCGTGATTGACCCGCTGGGCAACCTGCCGCTTCGTCCGTCGTCCAATTCGATTACGAAGGTCATTTGGCCGCGGCGCTGGAAGTTCGTAGCATGATAATGAATACCGAGAATCGAGTCCCATGCCCGGAATCGCCGTCGCTCTCCTGACCGAGGACCGCGAACAATCCGTCGTATTGCATAGCCGGGTGGAGAGCACCAATCTGGCCCGGACGGTACTGAGCCATGTCGGGTTCCCTCCGGGGCCGAGCGATGCCGTTTTGCGGCAGTTGCAGGATCAGCGCGCCGAGGTTGTGCTGGTGGATATCGATCCCAAGAATCCGCAGCGGGCCATCCGCGCCATCGAACTGATCCACGCCAGCATTCCTGAAGTCACGATTTTCGCCGTGGGCGATATGAACCAGCCCACCAACATTGTTTCCGCCATGCGCGCCGGAGCGCGTGAGTTTCTGGATCACAATGCCAGCCGCGAAGCCTTGATCGAAGCCTTCACTCGCTTCTCGGCCACGTTGAGCCGGGCGCAGCGCAGTTCCAGCAAGGCCCGGGTCTTCACTTTCCTGAACGCCAAGGGCGGAGCCGGCGCCACCACCACCGCGGTGAATACCGCCGTCGCCCTGCAGGAGACTCACGGGCGCGTGGTGCTGGTGGATTTCGCTCCCATCGGCCACACTGCGCTGCAACTGAATCTGCGGCCTCAATTCACGCTGATTGATGCCTTGCAGAACCTGCATCGGATGGACGGTTCGCTGCTCGATGGGCTGATGACGCCGTATCGCAATGGCCTTCATCTGCTGGCTGGCGCCCAGCAACCGCACAATAGCATCCCGACGGCTTCGGAACTGGCTCGCCTTTTCGACCTGCTGGTCAACCAGTATCACTTCGTCGTGATCGATGGCTCGGGGCGGATGGATGCCACGATGCAAATGATCTGCGACCTTTCGAACGCCGTGCTGCTGGTGGCGCAGACCGATGTCGTTTCGCTCTGGAGCGCGGGCCGGATTCACGACTTCCTGCAGGAAGGGGCGGGCCGCGACCGGCTGCGGATCGTGCTCAACCGTTACAAAAAGATTCCCGGCTTCACCGACGAGGATGTGGAAAAAGCCACCAACTGCAAGGTGCTCTGGAAGGTGCCCAACAACTTCCAGGTGATCGGACCGGCGATTGACAAGGGCAGCCCGGTTGCGGCGCAGGGGAGTCATGAAATCGGACGCTCCTATCAAGCACTAGCCGCGGAACTCGCCGGAGCGACTACGTCGGCCGAAGGCGCACTCTCGCTGCTCTACCAACACGACAAAGGCGACGGCAAGAAAAGAGCTGGCGGCCAACTGATGGTCTCGCCGATGCGCGCCGGGCAGTAGATCCCACCTTTCAATCCCCGCAACTGCAAGTTTCAATCCCGCAATCAGACTTCCTGCGTCGGCATTTTCCGGGCTTTGTTAGAATCAGGGTTCAACATAATGACGCTTAGAATCGACTTCCACCGCGGGATGCTGGGCAGACTCTGAATGACAACTCCTTCAACCAAGAAACGCGTGCTGAGCGGGATGCGCTCGACTGGGAAGCTGCACCTGGGAAACTACGTCGGCGCGCTCGAAAACTGGGTCCGCATGCAGGACGAGTACGACTGCTTTTTCTTTATTGCCGATTGGCATGCGCTGACCACCGACTATGCGGACACCTCGCGGTTGAAAGAAAACTCGGTCGAGGTGCTGCTGGATTGGCTGGCGGCGGGGCTTGATCCGGCGAAGTGCGTCATGTTCATCCAGTCGCATGTGCCGGCGCACGCGGAACTGCACCTGCTGCTCTCGATGATCACTCCGCTGGGCTGGCTGGAACGCGTCCCGACGTACAAGGAGCAGCGGGAAAACATCAAGGAAAAAGATCTGGGCACGTACGGATTTCTCGGTTATCCCGTGCTGCAATCGGCGGATATCCTGATTTACAAGGCGGACGTGGTTCCGGTTGGCGAAGATCAGGTGGCGCACGTCGAACTGACTCGCGAAATCGCGCGGCGGTTCAACGGGTTCTACGCGGGGAAGCGCGAATATGTTTTCCCTGAACCGGCGGCTCTGCTCACGCCCGCTCCACGCCTGCCGGGCACCGATGGCCGCAAGATGTCAAAGTCCTACGGCAACGCGGTGATGCTGACCGATCCCGAGCCGGTGGTGCGACAGAAGTTGAAGACGATGGTCACCGATCCTGCGCGGGTGCGGCGCACCGACCGTGGTAACCCTGACGTGTGTCCGGTGGGCGACCTGCACAAAATATTCAGCGACAAAGGGACGATGGCGAAGGTGTACGAGGGCTGCCGGTCGGCCGGAATCGGCTGCATCGAATGCAAGAGCTGGGTTGCCGACGCTCTGGTGAAGATCCTCAACCCCATGCAGGAACGCCGCAAAAAATACGAAGACAATCCGCGCCTCGCCTGGGATATTCTGAAGGCAGGCTCGGCCCGCGCTCGTGAGGTCGCAGGCGCCACGATGGACGAGGTCCGCGAGTCGATGGGGCTGGATTATGGCCCGGACTCTGGCCCGCCGAAGGATTCCACGAAGTGACGGATTTGTCTCAGCCCACATCAGAACAAGCGCCAGTCAAGGCTTCTGGGCAGGGCACGGCTCTGCCCGTGTCGGCTGCTGAGACGCGGCAAGCCGCGTCTCTACGGGAAGGCAAATCTCCGTTAGCAAAATCCGCTAAAGACGATGCCAACGATTTTCCGTTCGCCATCGCGCTTGGCGAAATTTACGACGGCCCGCTCGACCTGCTGCTTGACCTGATCCGCAAGCAGGACATCAACATCTACGACATTCCCATCGCCAGGATCACGGCGCAGTATCTCACTTATGTCGAGCGCATCCGCGAGCTCGACGTGAACGTCGCCTCCGAGTTTATCTACATGGCGGCGGTGCTGATTCACATCAAGTCGAAGATGTTGTTGCCGCGCGATCCGCTTGCTGCCGCCGATGCGCAGGACGACCCGCGCAACGAACTGGTTAACCGCCTACTCGAACACGAAAAGTTCAAATCCGCAGCGCAGATGCTCCTGCAGAAACAGCAGATTGAAGACGCGGTACTGAGCAATCCAGCGATCCGAGAGTTCATGGACGCCGAAGGCACCGAGCCCGAACTCGCCGCCGACGTCATCGACCTGGTCAAAACCTTCCAGCAGATCTTGGACCGCGCGCGAACCCGGCCAATCCTGGAAGTAAACGAGGAAACCGTAACCGTCGGACAGATGATTCAGTACCTGCACCGCCGGCTCTCGCTCGAAGATCGGCCCATTCGCCTGAAGCAGATGCTCCGCAATGTAGCGTCGCGACCGGCGCTGATCTGCATGTTTCTGGCGTTGCTTGAACTGGTTCGGTTGCAGGCGATCCAGGTGCGGCAGGACCACGTTTTCGGCGAAGTGCTGGTGAGAAAGCATTCCCACTTCGAAGAAGTGATGACGGCGCAGGCTGCGGTGCGCGATGATTGGAAGTGAAAAAGAATGTTTCAAGGTTTCAGAGTTTCAAGGTTTCAGGGTAAAAACGTCGCGACAACCTTGGGTTACTTTGAAACCTTGAAACTCTGAAACCTTGAAACTTGGCTCTTGCCTTATGCTTAGACCCCAACTCGAAGCCATCATTTACGCGGCGGAGACGCCCATTTCGCTCGACCAGATTTTTTCGCTGGTGAAGGAGTCGCTGCTTGCGGAAACTCCGGGCATCGAACTCGCGGAAATCAAGTCGCGCATCCGCGCCACACTTGAAGAACTCATCGCGGATTACTCGGGCGCGGGCCACGGAATCGAAATCCGCCAGGTTGCCGGCGGATACCGCATGTCCACCAAGCCCGAGCAGCACGACGTGGTGCGCGCTTTCGCAAAGAGCCTGAAGCCGCCCTTCCGGCTGTCGCTTCCGGCGCTCGAAACTCTTGCCGTCATCGCTTACAAGCAGCCGGTCACGCTGCCCGAGATCGGCGAAATCCGCGGCGTCGACTCTGGCGGAGTTATCGCGACGCTGCTCGACCGCAAACTCATCACGACGGCGGGCAGAAAGGCCGTCATCGGCCGCCCTATTCTCTACAAGACCAGCAAGGAGTTTCTGCTGCGCTTCGGACTGAAAGACATCGGCGAGCTGCCCAGCATGGAGGAATTCGAAAAGCTGCTGGCAGAATCGTTCCAGAGCGATGCGATTGCCGGTGAGGGCGCGCCTGGGGATGAGTCTTTAAGTTTGCCGTTAACCGCAGGGGATGATTCTTCCGATGCATCAGCTGCAGAGGATGTAGATGATGATTCATCCGAAACAGCTTCGGCAGCGGAAATCGACGCTGAAACTGCCGCGGGCACCGAATCCGAATTCGCCGCCCCCGAACCTGCTGCCGAAAAAGAGGGAACCGAAACGCCAGCCGCCACTAAACCGGAGTAGCCATCCATGCCTGCCGAACGTCTGCAAAAGATTATCGCTGCTGCCGGAGTCGCATCGCGCCGCAAAGCCGAAGAACTGATTGTCGCCGGCCGCGTCGTGGTCAATGGCCAGGTAGTCACCGAGCTTGGCACCAAAGCCGATTCCGAACAAGACCATATTCGAGTGGACGGCAAACTGTTGCAGGGGCCCGAACGGTTCACGTACGTCGCGCTCAATAAACCCAAGGGCTACGTAACCACGGTCAGTGACGAAAAAAAGCGTCCTACTGTGATGGACCTGGTGCAGAAGGTGAAAGGGCGCGTGTACCCCGTGGGACGGCTGGATTGGGCCAGCGAAGGGCTTTTGCTGATGACTAACGACGGCGCGCTGGCCAACGCGCTGATGAAAGCGTCTTCCAATGTGCCGAAGACTTACGTCGTGAAAGTCGCCGGCCAGCCTGACGAGGCGAAGCTCGATAAGCTTCGCCGCGGAGTTTCGATCGCCGAGAAAGGCGGGCGGCGGGTGCGCACGGCTCCGGCAACAATTCGTCTGATCCGCGAAGGCGATAACCCCTGGCTCGAAGTGACCATCATCGAAGGCCGCAACCGCCAAGTCCGGAAAATGTTTGAAGAGGTGGGGCACCACGTGGAGAAGATCCGGCGCGTGCGGTACGGCCCGCTCGCGCTCGACGTGCCGCCGGGAGACTGGCGCAACTTAACTTTGCTGGAAGTAGCCAAGCTGAAAACCGCTGCGTCGGGGGTGAAAGTTGCGCTTCCGCCCAGCGCACCCGCTCCGCGGCACACACCCAAAGCTCCTACCACCAAGCTGGCGCGCATACCGAAATCGTCGAGCCCATCGAAGCCACCGCGTATGCCAAGCCCCTCGCGCTCGGAGAGGCCGTCGTTGACGCCGCGCTCAGCCCGACCGTCACGCCCGGGAAAGTCGTCACGAGCGCCGAAAGCTACCTTCAATCCGTCGCGCTCACCGAAACGCAAGCGCGATTAACGCTTCGCTCCCGCAATCATCGGCAGGCGGGCCGCGCCGTACAAGCCAGCATCGCTGCCGAGCAGCGCACGGGTGATGATGGTTTTCTGGCCGGTGTCTGCGTCGAGGTGTGCGGAAGCGCCCTGGTCGATGGCCAGAGGATCGGGCGGGGCTGTGGCGGCATACACAATCGAACGCCAGCGCAACTCCTCGAAGATCGCGGGCGCAAATATTTCCCACGCGCTCGACACTCCTCCGCCAATCACGTAAATCGGCAGGTTCAGGGAATTCACCAGCGTCGACAGCATGATGCCCAGACAACGTCCCACGTAGCGGAAAATGCGGTGCGCATCTTCATCGCCTTGAAGCGCAAGATTGTGGATCGATTTCGCGCTGAACTCCGGGTCGGAGTTTGCTGCGCGCGCCAGCGCCGACCCGCTATTGCGCGCGGCCGCTTCCCGCGCCATCCGGACTACCGCGGTCGCCGAAGCGTATAGCTCCAGGCACCCGCGATTCCCACATCCGCAGAGTGGGCCCTCCGGCTCAACCGTGATGTGGCCGAACTCCCCAGCCATGCCGTTCGCGCCGTGCCAGATGGCATTGCCCAGAAGCAATCCACCACCGACGCCGGTTCCGAGAGTCAGCATCGCCATGTCGGAAAAACCTTTGGCCGCGCCCAGCCATTTTTCTCCGAGCGCAGCGACCTTGCCATCGTTTTCGAGAATCACCATCGTCTTCAAACGCCGCTCAATTTCGTTGCGAACTGGATAATCGGACCAGCCCGGCAAGTTGACCGCTTCGCGCACCATGCCGGTTCGCATGTCGATGATGCCGGGCACACCGATGCCGATCCCCAGCAATGGAGCGGAGGTCTTGTATTTCTCCAACATGCGCGTGATGGCGTCACACATATCGTCGATGACGCGATCGCGTCCCAGGGAAACCCTGGTGCCGAGCGTGACTTTTTCGACCAGTGTGCCTTGCTCGTCGACGGCGGCGATGCGCAGGTTCGTACCGCCAAGGTCCACTCCGATGGAGAATCTGTTCATGATGAATTTCCGGTGTTAGGAGGCTGCGGAAAAGTCGTCGCGCCTGCAAGAAGCTTACCTCAGGCGCTAAAAGCGCGGACGGATTTCCAGCGACTTGCGGCACGACTGAACGTCGTGCCCTTCCTCCAATCGGCACAAGCCAGACTCTTTCCGCAGCCTGTTAGGGCTATTTCTGACACTTTGAGCAGTAGTGGCTGCTGCGGTTGGAGAGTACAACCCGCCGGACCGTGCTTCCGCACACCAGACACGGCTCGCCCTCACGGGCATACACTCGATGCTGGAGCTGGAAGAATCCTTCTTCGCCATCCGCGTCCACATAATCGGAAACCGAAGAGCCACCGAGCGCGATCGCCTCGCGCAGCACTTCCCGCACCGCGCGATGCAACTTGCCGAACTGCTCTCGGGTAATCGTCGCCGCTCGACGGCGGGGACGGATGCCGGCGCGAAACAGCGACTCGTCGGCATAAATGTTGCCCACGCCACGCAGCAACTTCTGATTCAGAAGGGCGCTCTTGATCGGAGTCTTGCGTCCGCGAAAAAGCGCGACGAACCGTTCCTCGCTCACCTCCAGCGGTTCCACTCCTCCGGGATCGAAGCCGCCGGAATGAACGCTGAGCTTGCCGAACATTCGCGGATCGATAAACCGCAGTTCGCGTCCCGAAGCCAGCTTCGCGATCAGGTGCGTGTGCTTGGCGATCTCGACCGCTGGTTCGCAAACGACCATGCGCCCGGTCATGCCGAGATGGACGATCCACTGCGCCGTCTGTGGAGACGCGGCAAGCCGCGTCTCTACGTTAACTGCGCGTTTGCCTTTCTTTGTCTTCGATGTGGCCTGCGATGCCGGCGGCGCTCCCTCGACATCGAACACGATGTGCTTACCCGCGCGGTGCACGCGCACGATGCGCTTGCCCTCAAGCGTTGAAGCGATGACGCCGGCGGGCGACTTCAGCGGCTGCGGCCTGGAACCGATCCAGACCGATTCGACCGTGTCTCCGGCGACGCGCGTGTCGAGACCGCGCGCAATAGTTTCGACCTCGGGGAGTTCGGGCACGTTGTCAGGATACTGGATTGGCACAAAAAAGAGCGCCATCGGCTCTGGCTAGAAGCCAGAGGCCAAGAGCTAAGAGCGATTTTCAGGTTTGCCCCCGCACAGCCGGATTCGGTATGCTAGAGCGTACACACCAAGCGCCGTCGATCTTCCCAGCTTTCCAGTCTTATTTAGCAGCAGCAACGGCGCAACCAGTGTGTGCGAACCCTGGGGCGGGCTTTGGTTTGC
>Ga0181515_1161669_pt1 | contig 16135 bp, 8 predicted proteins | sample PEATcosm2014_Bin_11_FD_127748 | JGI IMG/M metagenome (GOLD analysis project Ga0181515, IMG submission 127748) | Metatranscriptome of peatland microbial communities from MTU Mesocosm Facility, Houghton, MI, USA - PEATcosm2014_Bin23_30_metaT... | ecosystem: Environmental > Terrestrial > Soil >... | reverse complement strand
TTAGGACAGCGAGAAAATCCAATGGCTTTACGCGAGTGGTCGAAATCAAATGCTAACTATGGCCGAAAGCTTGTCAATTCTGGAATAGAGGGAGCGCGTTCCGGCAGAAAAGCATTTCTTAACGGCGAGCCGCTCACACCGTTTATGAGCGAATCCGTCCGAAGAGCGTTGAGACCCGCCGCCGTTGGGGCGTGCCTCGGTGTGTTGGGGAGTTATCCAGGATGCCGACCGAAATCCATCAGCCGAGCTTTGGCATGCGGGTTACTGGGCGGTGCAATCGGCCTGGGCGCAGGCGTCGCTTGGGAAAGCCGACATTTAACTGCGAGCGCGGCTGGCGGTGCTTTAAAGAACATTGGCCGGGTGCGCGACGAGCAGTGGCTGACCAAGCATCCCATCGATTACGCATAGAGGATATATTTTATCGACCGTCAGTGGTCCGCGCTCCTCGCAGTTGACTGAAATATAAGACTCAGCGTGCTCCTCATATTCCGAGAGATAGTTACAGGGGGCAGCAATGGTCACGCGCGACGTGATGCAGCAGCGGGTTCAGATCCCGCTTTCCGCCGAAAGCCTCACGGAAGAACGCACTGCCTACCTGGAAAGACTAGTCCGTCAGGCCAGAACCGCCGCAGCCGTCTTTACACAATTCACCCAAGAGGATGTTGATCGCCTCGTCAAGCCGATGGTCTTGGCCGGCCTGGACCAAGCTCAACATCTCGCGCGCCTAGCGGTCGAAGAAACCAAGCTCGGAGTCATGGAAGACAAAGTCATCAAGAACATGGTGGCCACGGAATTCGCCTACAACTACATCAAGGATAAACGCACGGTCGGCATCATTCGCGAGTTTCCGGAGCGCAATCTAGTAGAGATGGCGGAGCCGATCGGGGTCATCTTCTCGATCACGCCAATTACGAACCCCACTTCCACGGTGCTCTTCAAGTGCATCATGGCCATCAAGACGCGCAATGCGGTCATTTTCAGTCCTCATCCTAACGCATGGCGATGTTGCTCCGAAGCCGTGAGGATCATGTATGAGACCGCGCTGAAGCACGGCGCGCCCGAAGGAGTTTTTGCCTGCCTGGAGTCGCATACCCTGCAGGACAATGCCTACCTGATGCACCACAAAGACGTGGGGCTGATTGATGCCACCGGCGGGCCCGGTGCAGTCAAAGCCGCCTATAGTTCGGGCAAACCAGCTCTGGGTGTAGGGCCGGGCAACACGCCAGTCTATTTGGAAAGAACGGCGGACCTCAATACAGCCGTGACTGATATCATCCTTTCCAAAACTTTCGATAACGGCACCATCTGCGCCTCCGAGCAAACGGCGGTGATCGACGATGAGATTTATGATCTCGTGCTGAAGAAATTTGCGGCGCTGGGTGCGCACATCTGCAATGAGAAGGAAGTTAAACTGCTGGCCCGCACAGTAATCGATCCTGAGACTGGCTTTATGCAAGCGGCAGCAGTCGGTCAGAAGGCTATCGATATCGCCCGCCTTGCCGGCCTTTCCGTGAATCCAGGCACCAAACTCCTGATTGCGCCGATTCAAGGCGTCGGCCGCGAACATCCTTTGTCGGTTGAAAAGCTGTTCCCGGTGCTCTCGGTCTATCGAGCGAAATCCGTCGACGAGGCGCTAAAGGTGTGCGTTGATGTGAATCATGCCGGTGGGCTGGGACATACGGCGGTCATTTTCTCACGCAACGATGACGTGATCCGCCAGTTCGGCGAATTGATGAACGCGGGACGCATCCTGGTAAACTCGCCCGGCTCAGTGGGGGCAGTGGGCGGCGTTTACAACGATCTCCCGCCCACTTTCTCCTTCGGTTGTGGCACCGGCGGCGGCAACAGCACAACCGACAACGTAAATATCTATCACTACCTCAATATCAAGCGTGTGGCTCGGAGGACACAAGCCCATATGTGGTTCCGAGTTCCCAATCAGATTTATTTCAACATGAACGCGGTGGCGAATGTGCACCAGTTCGCATCGCGCTCCACCATCATCGTTACGAATCCGTCCTTGGAGCAGTTCGGCCACGTCGACCTTGTCCGGCGTTACATTCCGGAAGGAACCCACGTCCACGTTTCAGTCATTCCCGATGCGGAGCCCGAAGTGAAAGTGGTGATGCAAGGAGTGGAGGCGCTCAACTTCTACAAGGCGGATCAAATCATCGCGCTCGGTGGTGGGTCGGTGATCGATGCGGCCAAGATCATGAAGCTTAAGTACGAGTCTCCGGAGGCTGACCTGGAAGAGCTGGCAGCGCCCTTCTTGGATCTGCGCAAGCGCGTGATCGAATACCCGACTGAAAAAATCAACCGGGTCCGGTTGATTGCCATTTCCACCACCAGCGGGACGGGGAGCGAAGTTACTCCCTTTGCCGTCCTGACCGACAAAGAGCGAGCACGCAAGGTGACCCTGGCCGACTACTCGCTGACCCCGGACGTAGCCATTGTTGATCCGCAATTCGTTATGTCCATGCCAAAGGGCCTTACCGCTGACACGGGTGTCGACTGCCTGACCCATGCGCTGGAAGCTGCAGTTTCCAGCTACGCTTCGGCCTATACCGACTGCAACGCCATGCAGGCGATCCGGATGGCCTTCAAGTACCTGCCCATTGCTTATCAGCATCCGCGCGATGAAGAGGCGCGCTGCATGATGCACAACGCTGCCTGCATTGCGGCGATGGCGTTTTCCAACGCCTCGGTGGGTGTCAATCACGCGTTGGCGCACGCCTTCGGAGCGCGCTTCGGCGTGGCGCACGGTAGGGCCAATGCGCTCATGTTGCCCCATGTCATTGCCTATAACGCGTCCGTGCCCACCAAGTTCCTGCCATCGCCATACCAGAAGGGATACGTCGCACACAAGAAATACGCGACTATCGCGGATTTGCTGGGTCTCGGCGGTCACACGATTGACGAAAAGGTGAAGAACCTGGTGGCAGCGACAGAACAGTTACTTGACCAATTGGGTTTTCCGCGTTCGATCGCGGACCTGGGAATCTCGAAGGAAGAATTCGAGCGGGCAATGCCTGATCTGACCAAGCTCGCCTTTGACGATCCTTCCTGGCGATCGAATCCCCGTATGCCGCTGATCAGCGAACTGGCCGAACTGTTTTGGAAGGCCTATCAGGGGCGAGGCCTGGGGAACATGGCCGATGCAGTACGGCAACAAACCGCATAGCGGATGGTGGTGCGTATGGCAATGATCGCCGTGTGGCTCAAAGTTGAGGAAGAACGCGTTGTGCAAGCATTGCAAGAGGCCAGTGAAAAACTGGACGGCATCGAGGGCGAAGTGACGTTGGATCTTTCTTCCGTACGCCGGATCGATCCGAGCGCGGTCCGGGCGATGGCAGAGTTCGCGGGTATGGCCGAGGATAAGAGCGTCAAGGTCGTGCTGCGCGGCGTCAACGTCGATGTTTACAAAGTGCTAAAGCTGGTGAAACTTGCGTCTCGATTTTCGTTCGTGAGCTGAGATGTGATCGTTTGACTGAAGATCCGCACTGATTAGGAGAGCTGACATGCAGAAGCTTCAGCAAGGTGACCGCCTTTCCTGGGGCGACACCGTTTTCCTCCATCTTGAACGCGAGGGCATGCCCCTCAATGTAGCCTGCCTGTGCGTGTTTGAGGGCGAGATCCCTTTCGAAGCTTGCGTGCAGTTTGTCGAGTCGAAGCTGCCGCTTATTCCCCGCTACCTCAAGCGCGTGGTACTGCCGCCGCTTAATATTGGTCTTCCCAGCTGGGAATACGACGCAAACTTCGACGTCCGCCGCCACCTGAGCGAGGCGACGCTCAAGTACGGTTCCGACGCAGAGTTGAAGGCGCTTGCTGGGAAACTTCTAAGCACGGTGATGGACCGGGAGCACCCACTGTGGGACATGACTCTGGTGCACGGAGTGCAAGGTAATCGGAGCGGGCTTATCTTCCGCCTGCATCACTGCCTCGCCGATGGCATCGCCGGAGTTGGAATCATGAACGTGCTCATGGATGCGGATCCAGCGGCGCCTCGCCTGCCCAAACGAAAGCTTCGGCTCCGGGTTCCACCACCTCCTGATCCATGGGCTTCAATCGCGAACGGATGTGTCGATTCCTATTCTGAATTCGTCAAACGAATTATCGCCGCGCTGGCGGACCTATCGAGCATGGCGGAGCGCGTCGTGGCGAATGGTGGAAACTTCGACACGGACGAGTTCACCCGTCTGTTTCCAGAACTCACCGCGAACACCGAGCGGCTGCGCTTCAATGTGATGTACCGGGGCCCGCAGAAGTTTGCCTGCGCCGAGATTCCGCTGGCAGAAATCAAGGCCATCAAACAAGCCTGTGGCGCCAGTGTGAATGACGTCATTCTCTCGTTGGTGACGGCGGCCATCCGGCGCTATCTCGAATTGCATGGCGAAAGAGTGAAAGGGCAGCTTTTCCGCATGATGGTTCCGGTGAATCTGCGTGGCAGCGATAATCCCGGCGAACTGGGGAACCGCATTTCCCTGGTTCCGGTGACCGTTCCTCTGGATATTCGCGATCCCCGGAAGCTGCTGGCTGCGGTCCATCGAAGAACCGAATTTCTCAAACGCGCACACACTGCCGAACTAGTAAGCTTGGCCGGTGGCTTGATCGGCATGCTGCCGACGTCAGCACAGGCAGTAGCGGGCCACGTCATCAGCAGAGTGCCGTTCACGCCGTTCAACATGGTTTGCACAAACGTGCCGGGGCCGCAATATCCGCTCTACCTGCTCGGCCACAAGATGCTGCATTGTTATCCCTATGTCCCGGTGGGTGGGGAAATGGCGCTCAATTGTGCCATTTTGACCTACAACGGTATGGCGTATTTCGGCTTCAGCGGAGATGTTCACGCCGCACCGGACCTGCGACGTCTGGAAAAGTTGCTTAAGTTGAGTTTCATTGAACTGCGGGAAGCCGCCGTAGCCCGGCCCCAGCGCAAGAAAGAGCAAAAGAAAAAATCGAAGAAGATGCACGCGAAGGCGAATGGGAAGATTGCATCGACAGCGGTATCCGAGCCAGCGTCAGTTGGTTTATCCATTCCCCTTCCGCATCTCACTTCGGTCGAATCAGCATTCGCAGCAGAATCTCCGGTTAGGGAGGAGAAAGTCTTGACGCAATTGATCGCCTAGCGATCGTCAGCAGGAGAGTAGCGACGTGGTAGGTCCCGAGTCAACTGCGCAGTTAATGTCCTGGTTGGTCCCGGGCCGCACCCTCTTCCTATCCATTCATCTTCTGGGCATCGTGGGTTTTTCCTACATTGTGGCGAGGCGCTTGGTCCCACTTCTGCGGGGCGAATGTGATTTTCGTTTTGACCGTCCGCTAGTGCGACTGGGAAGGGTTTTCAAGTATTGGCTGGGGCAGTGGAAGCATCCGCGCTACAGGACCGCAGGAATCCTTCACATCTTCATTTTTGCGGGCTTCATCGTCCTGGCACTTCGCGCTTTCACGGTGCTGATTGTCGGTGTCTCCCAAAACTTCGTCATGCCCGGCCTTTCAGGAAGAGCCGGACCTGTCTACAACATCGTCACGGATTACGCCGCCACCATTGTTTTTCTCTGCATGGTGATTGCAGTAATTCGCCGCCTGGTTTTCAAGCCAGAACGGTACGCTGTGCCGACAAGGTACGGTACAGGCCACACGGCCGACGCCATTTTCCTTCTGTCGTTGATCGCACTCCTGATGGTTGCCGACAGCCTCTTCGCAGCCGCCAAGACTGCTGGCCAGCTACAGCAAGGCCAGCCCGTCGAAGTATTGGCGGCACTTTCACTCCCGTGGATTTTGCAAAAGGCTCTGCTCTCCGCTTCCTTGCCTACTCTCGGGAGTGTCTATTTCGGCGCTTATCTTGTCCATGAACTGACCTTTTACTTGTTGCTCTGCTACCGGCCTTTTGGAATCCAGTTCCACGTGGAAACCTCTCTCTTCAATATTTATTTCGCTAAGTTGGACCGGGAGATTCTGAAGCCGGTGCGATGGGGCGTCAGCGATGAGCATCTGGATCAGGTGAAATCTTTCGGAGTAAAGACTTTCGAAGACTTCACCTGGAAGCACATGCTCGACTTCTATTCCTGTGCTGACTGCGGGCGGTGCTCCGACAATTGCCCGGCTAATTCTGTGGGGCGGCCGTTGTCGCCACGATTCATCAGCATTAAGGCGAGAGACTACGCCTTCAAACACTATCCGGTCTTTGGACGCGCGCACAATGGCGCCACACTGGTCGGCGGCAGAGATTCCGGCGGCATTTATTCCGAGGATGAAATCTGGTCGTGCACCACCTGCGGCGCTTGCGAAGAAGAGTGCCCGTTGCTCGTGGAATATATCGACAAGATCGTCGATTTGCGGCGGGGGATGGTCGATGAAGGGAACGTACCGCAGTCCCTGCAGAAACCACTGAAGGCGCTGGAGAGCCGCGGCAATCCATACGGCAAGATGGAGAAGAAGAAGGCCGACTGGGCAAACGCCAGGGAATTCCAGCAAACCTGCTACGTCAAAACACTGGACCACCGCAATGGCGGGGACACTCTGTATTTTGTCGATAGCATCACTTCCTACGATGACCGCATGCAGTCGATCGGGCGAGCAACGGCGAAGATACTCAGCCATGTAGGAGAGAATTTCGGAATCCTGGGCAGTGCGGAAAAAGATAGCGGCCATGAAGTCCGGCGGTTCGGCGAAGAGACGCTCTTCATGGCACTGCGCGACCACAACGTGGATGCCATCAAAGCGTCCGGAGTTCGACGGATCGTCACGGCCGACCCGCATGCCTACAACGCACTGAAGCATGACTACAAAGATCTTCCGCCAGTGGAGCACATCAGCCAGGTGATTGCCCGCGAAGTGAAAGCCGGCAAGATCAAGTTCAATCCAATAAAAAACGAAGACAGCGTATACACCTACCACGATCCCTGCTATCTGGGACGGCACAACCAGATTTATGACGACCCTCGAGATGTGCTGGATGCGATTCCCGGTCTGAAGCGAGTCGAAATGAGCCGTTCCCGCGACCGCTCGTTCTGTTGCGGCGGCGGTGGACTGATGCTGTTCTACGAACCGAAAGAAGATCAGCGAATGGGCGTGAAGAGGGTCGAGATGGCCGCCGAAGCCGGGGCCAATGTGATTGTGACCGCCTGCCCGTTCTGCATGACGAATATGGAAGATGCGATCAAAGTCGCAGGACTGGAAGGAAAGATGACTGCCATCGACCTGGCGGAACTGGTTGATCAACAAATTGCCCGCGAAAGTCAGAAAGTGGCGTGAGAAGTTCTGGAGGTGAATGTGGAGATTCTAGTTTGCGTACGCAGAGTGCCCGATACTTCAGAAAACGAGATCCAGCTCAATAGCGCGGGAGATGACATCGAGCGTGATGAGTTGGTCTATTCCATCAATGAACCGGACAACTATGCAGTTGAAGAGGCGCTGCAGATCGTCGCCCGAGTCGGTGGAAGCCTCACGGTCGCTACAGTTGGTGGCGAAGATGACGAGGAGGTCCTGCGCCGGGAGATGGCCATGGGCGCGCACCATGGCGTGCTGATTACTGACGAGGCCTTCAGTGGATCGGACGGCAGGGGCATCGCCACCATACTGAAAGCCTTTGTGCAGAAGGGCAAATACGACCTGATTCTGACTGGAGTGCAGGCCGAGGATGGGGGCGCTCAAGTCGGCGGAATGCTGGCGGCGCTGCTCGATTATCCATTTGCTTCTCTGGTGAACTCCATTGAGGTTCTCGAAGGCAAGAAACTGAAAATCAGCCGGGAGATTGCTGGCGGCAACAAGGAAATGAATGAGATTGATCTGCCCTGTGTGCTCTCGATTCAGACCGGCATCAATGAACCGCGTTATGTCGGTATGCGAGGCATCCGGCAAGTAGCCTCTGTGCCCATCCCAACTTATGGCGTGACGGACCTGGGTCTGGACGCGTGCTCTGTAGGAGAACCGGCGGCGAGAGTGAAGCGGGTGGACTACTTCGTGCCTGAACTCGGTACGGGAGCCGAAATCCTGCACGGCAGCCGCGAGGAGAACATCGACAGAGTTCTGGAGTTAGTGGCGGCTAAAGGAGGGCCGAAATGATGGCTCGCATCTTTACTTACATCGTGCATAAGGACGGCGTCCCCGATGACTCCGCATTCGAACTGGCGACGGCGGCGCGAATGATCGATGCGACTGCACCGCCGACGGCCATTGTTGTTGGATGGGGCGCGGACCTCGACGCTGCGTGCCGTTCGGTCAGCGCTTCCTATTCTGGGATCTGGAAAATCGCGAATGAAGCACTGGCTTACCCCAATGCTGACTTGGTTCGACAAGCGTTGCTGAAGGTGCTGCCGAGCAACAGCATCGTGTTAGTTCCCCATGATCATTTCGGAATCGATTTGGCTCCTGGCCTTTCCATCAAGATGAATTCGGCTTTCGTCTCCGATGTATTGGACATCGCCGGGGTTGACGGCACTCACCTCAAGCTAGTCCGCCAGGAATTTGGAGGACAGGTGAGTGCGCACGTTCGTTGCGAGATTTCATCAGGCGCAGTGATCACGATGCGTCCGGGAGCGTTCAAGGCGGTAGAGATTGCTTCGGAAGGCAATGTCATCGTCGACAAATCAGGAGAGGTCGATGTTCTGATAGCGGGGCGACGCTATCTCGAAACGGTGGTCGCTGAAGCTGGCGATGTGGACATCACCAAGCACAGCATTTTAGTTTCTATCGGCCGCGGCATCCAGGAAAAAGAGAATGTAGCCATTGCACAGGAACTGGCCGACACCCTGGGCGGCGCGGTGAGCTGCTCGCGACCCGTCGTCGACGCTAAGTGGATGGAGAAGTCCCGTCAGGTAGGCTCGTCCGGAAAAACCGTGAAGCCTAAGGTGTATCTGGCGTGCGGTATCAGCGGAGCCTCCCAACATCTAGCTGGTATTAAAGGTGGCCCTTTACTCATCGCTATTAACAAGAACCCGAAAGCTCCCATATTTCAGGTGGCAGATGTGGGCATTGTCGATGACGTCCTGGAGTTCCTGCCGGCACTGACCAACAAAGTGCGTGAAATGCGAACCGTCGCAGCAAAGTGAGGCACCGCCAATGATTACGAATAAAACATTGAAATTAAGTTTGAAGTCGCTAAGGGACTTTGCCAAGAAACGTCTGCCGGACGAAAAGCTCCTGGAACTGGATGCCGCGGACGAATGCCCGCTCGATATTGTCCGTCACATGTGCAGTCCGGACCAACTGGGCATTCAGCTCTTGTTCATCCCCGAAGAATTCGGCGGGATGGGCGGCGGCGCCTTCGATGTGTATTGCGTTTGCGAAGAAATGGCGCGCATCGATCTGGGCGTTGCCACGGCCGTGCTGGCCACGTTTCTGGGCAGCGATCCCATCACGGTCGGCGCCACTCCGGACCAGAAGAAAACCTGGCTGACGCGTATTGCAGAAGATGGATTGTTGTTCGCCTACGGCGCCACGGAGCCGGAAGCCGGCAGCGATTTAGCGGCGCTCCGCACTACGGCGGACCCAGTCACCCAGGATGGCCGCGTCACCGGTTACAAGATCAATGGCAACAAACAATGGATCAGCAACGGCGGAGTGGCGGACGCCTACACAGTTCTGGCAAATACGCCCAGCGGCCCGAGTTGGTTCATCGTGGAGAAGGACGCAAAGGGTTTCACCCACGACGAGCCGGAAGATAAGCACGGCATCCGCCTCAGCAACACCGCAGCACTTGCGTTCAACGACGTCTATGTCGACGCCGACCGGCTCGTCAGTGGCGTCGAAGGCCAAGGGTTGAATCAGGCGCAGGCCGTGTTCGGTTATACGCGCCTGATGGTTGCGGCGTTCGGCCTTGGAGCGGGATGGGCTGCGCTCGACCGAGCCATTCCCTATTCCACCAAGCGTATCCAGGCCGGGGCGCCGCTCTCGCAAAAGCAGGGATACACGCACAAGCTGATCGTGCCGCACGTAGCCCGCCTGGAGGCTGCCCGCGCTTATATCGAAGAAACCGCGGAGCGCATCGACGCGGGCACTGAAGGAAGTTTGAACACTGAGGGCGCCATCGCGAAGTACATGGCAACGGAGGCCGGCAATGCTGCCGCCGACGCCAGTATCCAGGCACTTGGTGGCTACGGTTACACGCATGAATACATGGTCGAGAAAATCAGACGCGATGTTCGTATCACCACAATTTATGAAGGCACCTCCGAGATCATGGAGATGACCATCAGCCGCGACCGCTGGCAGTCTCACCTGAAGACGCGCGGGCAGCATTATCACGAGCGAGCGAGAGAGTTCGAAGCGCTGCATGCCCGCCATCCGAACGTGGGCGCTGATATTGCGGCCCTGGCTTTGCACGCATTGGCGGAGGTTATGGAGAAAGCGCGGATTGCGCGCCTGACCCGCTATCAGCATATTCTCCTGCGCCTGGGCGAATTAATCGCTCTTGCCGAGTGCGCGGGTAGTTTGTCCCGCCGCGCCATGCTGTTGGCCGAAGGGAAGCTGAACGAAAAGGCGAACCGGCGCTTCGACGCGACGGCGCTGGCAGCGCTCAGCCGGATCTTTGCCCGCGACGCCGCGCTCAAGGTGGCCGAAGACGGATTGCGCTGGGTGATCGGAGCCGGGGGCATCAGCGATTCCGAAATACCCGGGTTTGAAACGAGCTTGGGATTGCCCGCCATTCACCGCGCGCAATTGGGTCTGATTTCGGATCTAGATTACATAGCAGACGTACTGTACGGCCGCACGGCCAAGGCCACGGTCCTGGCGGCGTAGCGTTTAACGAAGAGTTTGTAGGAGTCTCGCCATGGAAAACACTTCTTACCGAGCCATCGCAATTGTAGGGGCAGGAGCGGTTCTGCCCGACGCCGCGAACGTCGCGACTTTTTGGCAAAACGTGAGAAACGGTCTTTACAGCATCTCTGCGGTTCAGCCCGACCGCTGGGATCCAGCGTTCTACTACGATGCCGATCCCAACGCGCCGGATAGGACGTATTCCACGATCGGTGGCTGGGTGCGCGACTTCGCGTGGGATCCGATCAAGTGGCATTTGCCGGTCCCGCCGCGCGTCGTCGATGCCATGGATGAGTCACAGAAGTGGGCCATCGCCTGCACTCGCGAAGCGTTAGAAGACTACGGTTATCCCAAGCGGCCGCTGAATAACGACCGCACCGCGGTGATCCTCGGCAATGCCATGGCGGGGGAGAAACATTACTTCACCGCGCTGCGCCTCTACTTTCCGGAATACGCCCATGAACTGGCCGAGTGTGCGAGCTTCGCCGAGCTGCCGGAAGCGTTGCGCCGCGACCTGACTCGCGAATTGCACGACCGGATGGCGAAGCGCATTCCCGATGTAACCGAAGACACCATGCCCGGCGAATTGGCCAACTGCATTGCCGGCCGCATTGCCAACGTTTTCAATTTCCACGGTCCCAATTATGTCGTGGATGCAGCTTGCGCGTCGGCGATGGCGGCCATCAGTGCGTCGATTGAGGGGTTGGTGGAGAACGATTTTGACCTCGCGGTCACCGGCGGCATTGACCGTAATATGGGTGCCTCGACCTACATCAAGTTCTGCAAGATCGGCGCGCTCTCGGCAACCGGCACTCGTCCCTATGCTGAAGGCGCCGATGGCTTCGTCATGGGCGAAGGCGCCGCGATCTTTCTGCTCAAGCGTCTAGCGGATGCCGAGCGCGACGGAGACAAAATCTACGCAGTGCTACGTGGAATGGGTGGCTCGAGCGATGGTAAAGGAAAGGGCATCACCGCGCCCAATCCGATCGGCCAAAAATTCGCCATCGAACGCGCCTGGGAGAATGCCGGATTATCGCCGGCTACCGCGACGTTGATCGAAGGCCATGGAACATCCACCCGCGTGGGCGACGTGGTCGAAGTGCAGAGCCTGATCGATGTGCTCAGCAGTTTTCATCTTCCGGCGCGCTCAATGGCGCTGGGCTCGGTTAAATCGAACCTCGGACACCTCAAAGGAGCAGCCGGAGCAGCCGGATTGCTGAAAACGGCTCTGGCGCTTCGGGACAAGGTACTGCCGCCCAGCGTGCATTGCGAGCACCCCAATCCGGACATCGACTTCGCCCACTCTCCGCTCTACGTCAACGCCGAACTGAAACCGTGGACGATGCCGGCGGATGGTGTGCGCCGCGCCGGTCTGAGCGCTTTTGGTTTTGGTGGCACCAATTTCCACGCGGTGCTCGAAGAATACATTCCACACAGGCTGAACGGAAACGGCAAGCGGTCAGTGGCGGTCAGTGAGATGCCCGCGAAAGTGGCAGCGCCAATTATGAATACGACAGATGTTTCTCTCACTGCTAACTCCTCCGTTAACAAAGCTCCGTTACGCGGAGCGCTGGTAATCGGTGCTGCTTCGGAAGCCGCGCTGGTTGAGCGTTTGCGCACCGTCGTGGAAGACTCCAAAGCCGGCCGAGCACCGGTGCCCACTGCTCCGGCTGAATCCGATCTGCGTGCACCCGAGCGCGTGGCCATCGACTACGCGAACGCCGCCGAACTTGCCGACAAGGCCACGAATGCACTCAAAGCGCTGGCGGCAAATCAACCGGCGATGTGGAAGGCCCTACGGGCACAAGGCATTTTTCGCGGTCACGGTCCCGCTCCCAAGGTCGCGTTCCTGTATACCGGTCAAGGCTCGCAGTACGTAAACATGCTGCAGGCGCTCCGCGCGGAGGAACCGATTGTTGCTGAAACGTTTGCCGAAGCCGATCGCGTGATGACGCCGTTGCTGGGCAAGCCGCTCAGCAACTTCATCTTTGTTGACAATGCTGACGCCGATGCCGTCGCCAAGGCCGAAGACGATCTACGCCAAACCGCAATTACCCAGCCCGCCGTGCTCGCAACCGACCTCGCGCTGACGCGACTTCTGGCCGCTTACGGCATCGAACCCGACTTCACCATGGGACATAGCCTGGGTGAATACGGAGCCCTGGTCGCGGCCGGCGCGTTACCTTTTGCTGACTCGCTCGAAGCTGTCAGCGCCCGCGGCCGTGGCATGACCCAGGTAGCGATGAAAGACAACGGCCGCATGGCCGCGGTGTTTGCTCCGCTGGAAGAAATCGAGCGAATTCTGAAGACGATCGACGGCTACGTCGTGATCGCCAACGTCAACAGCAACCGTCAGGCGGTGGTCGGCGGCGGGAGCCAGGCAGTCGAGCAGGCCATGGAAGCCTTCCAGAAAGCGGGCTATGACGTGGCGGCATTAACGGTCAGCCACGCCTTCCACACGTCAATTGTGGCGGGAGCCAGCGAGCCGCTGCGGCGAGTTCTGGAGCGCCTGCATCTCGAATCGCCACGTCTGCCCATCGTCGCCAACACGAACGGCGAGTTTTATCCCATGGGGCCTGGCGTCGTGCCGAAGATACTGGACATTCTCACGCAGCAGGTCGCTTCTCCTGTCCAGTTTGTTAAGGGCTTGCGCACGCTGTACGACGCTGGCGCTCGCGTCTTTATTGAAGTTGGACCGAAGAAAGCGCTGCAGGGATTTGCCGAGGATGTCCTCGGCAGCTGCAGCGATTCGGTTTCGCTGTTCACCAATCATCCGAAAGTCGGCGATGTCGCCGCGTTCAATCAAGCGTTGTGTGGCCTTTACGCGGCGGGACTGGGCCACGGCACCGCGGAAGTTTTGCGTGAACCCTCGGTGACAGACAGTCCCTCAACTGATGAACCGACGAAACTAATCCCTGTTACGGCGCGCGCGGTAGGTACATCTACCGCACCCTCCACTCCGACGAACGGCGATCGCTACAACCAGCTTGGCCGGTTGTTCGCCGATGTTCTCGATCACGGCTACGAGATCTACCACGGCCGGAGTGGAGTCTCCACGAGCGTCCCGGTAGTCATCACTGGAGCGGCATTAGGCCTACCTGGAACCGAGCACATCTTCGATGATGCCAACATCGGCCGCATTCTGCGGGGCGATCAGTTTATCGATTCGATCCCCACGCGCTTCCGGCGCGCCATGCTCGACAAACACATCACGCGCCTGGTGAAGAGCGAGAACGGCGAGCCCACGTTCGAGACCATTACCAGTGTCGCCGACGTCATCAAGCTGGCAGGCCGCGGAGGCGCGTTTAATCTGGAGATGAATTCGGAATTCCCCGCGAACGCGTGTCTGCCCTCGACCGTGACACTCAGTTGGCGATCGCCGCAGGCATTGACGCGTTGCGCGACGCCGGTATCCCGCTGGTCATGCGCTACAAGACCACGAGCAAAGGCACGCAATTACCGGATCGCTGGGGATTGCCCGAGGCTTTGCGAGACACCACCGGCGTGATTTTTGCCTCCGCCTTCCCCGGGCTAGACTCGTTCGCCGATGAGATGGCGCGCTACTACGCAGACCACGCCCGCCGCGATCAGTTGGCTATGCTAGAAAGCCTGCTCGCCCGTGAGGTAGAGGCGAATGGCCATTCCACTCTGGTGCAGGAGATCAACCGGCGAATCGGCGAGATCCGCGTCGCCATCGACAAAGATCCGTATGTCTTCGAGCGCAGGTTCCTGCTTCGGGTCTTGTCCATGGGACATTCGCAATTCGCCGAATTCATCGGCGCCCGCGGTCCCAACACGCAACTCAACTCTGCCTGCGCTAGCACCACGCAGGCGGTAGGCCTGGCGGAGGACTGGATCCACGCTGGGCGGTGCAGCCGCGTGATCGTCATCTCGGCCGACGACATTACCTCCGACCACATGATCGAGTGGATGGGCCCTGGTTTCCTCGCCAGTGGAGCGGCAGCCACCGACGAAGTGGTCACCGATGCCGCTGTTCCCTTCGACCGCCGGCGCCACGGCATGATCATCGGAATGGGCGCCGCAGCTCTGGTCGTGGAAAGCGCCGCCGCCGCGCGGGAACGAGGAATACAGCCCATCTGCGAAGTGTTGACCACAGTGACGGCCAACAGCGCCTTCCATGGCACTCGTCTCGATGTCCAACACATTGGCCAAGTGATGGAAGCTCTGGTGGCCAAAGCTGAAGTCGGCAGCGGTATTTCGCGTCGCCAGATCGCGCCCCAGACAGTTTTTGTTTCCCATGAAACTTATACACCGGCGCGCGGCGGCAGTGCTTCCGCCGAAATTCACGCGCTGCGCCGCGTCTTCGGCGATGCTGCGGATCGCATAGTGATCGCCAACACCAAGGGCTTCACTGGTCACGCCATGGCCACCGGCATCGAAGATGTCGTCGCGGTCAAAGCGCTGGAAACCGGTTGCGTGCCTCCGGTCGCCAACTTTAAGGAAGTTGATCCGGAGTTGGGACAATTGAACCTGTCGAAAGGCGGCATGTATCCCGTCGACTACGCTATACATTTAGGAGCGGGGTTCGGTTCGCAGATCAGCATGATGCTGCTGCGTTGGGTCAAGACAAAAGACGGGATTCGTCGCAGCCCGAATGATCTGGGCTATGCCTATCGCATCGCCGATGCCACCGCTTGGAGCGCGTGGCTGAGCAGCGTCGCAGGGTATCGGGTCGCCGATCTTGAAGTAGTCCACCGCACGCTGCGCGTGCGCGATCATGGATCGGCAACGCGGGTCGCGGAAAGCGCCGATGAGCTGCGACCAGTGTCGGTATCCGTACATGCGCCGCAAGCTCCGCCACCGCTCGGTGCCGTCGCTGAAATAGCACCCAACGTTCGATTCGCCGCTCCCGCCCCTTCCGCGCCGCCCAAGCCAGCAGCGACGAGAGATTCGGTGAAAGAGAAGGTACTGGCTCTGGTTGCCGAGAAAACCGGTTACCCGGTTGACATGCTCGATCTGGATCTTGATCTGGAAGCCGATCTGGGCGTCGATACTGTCAAGCAGGCGGAAGTTTTTGCCACGATCCGCGAGGCCTACAACGTTCCGCGCGAGGAGAATCGCAAGCTGCGGGATTACCCAACCCTGGCGCACGTCATCCGTTTCGTGTATGACAAGCGTCCGGACCTGGCCGTGCCAATCTCTGCGGCAGCGAAAGAAGAAATCGGACCTGCGACGACGCCGACCGCTGCACCCGAGAAACCAGCCCAGGCTGCGACATCTGTGCAAATTGTTTCTAGCGATTCCGTGAAGGATCGCATCCTCGCTTTGGTAGTGGAGAAGACTGGCTATCCCGTAGACATGCTGGATCTCGATCTGGACCTCGAAGCGGATCTCGGTGTCGACACCGTCAAGCAAGCGG
>Ga0181515_1153090_pt1 | contig 17508 bp, 16 predicted proteins | sample PEATcosm2014_Bin_11_FD_127748 | JGI IMG/M metagenome (GOLD analysis project Ga0181515, IMG submission 127748) | Metatranscriptome of peatland microbial communities from MTU Mesocosm Facility, Houghton, MI, USA - PEATcosm2014_Bin23_30_metaT... | ecosystem: Environmental > Terrestrial > Soil >... | reverse complement strand
TAGAGCGCGAACGTTCGGTTATGTGCGGGGTGCGAGCCGTCAGGCTCGAGATCAAGCCGCTGGCGTGCGGATTCATCGGAACACTCGCACTCGATGATGGTCCAGGGCTGAGCGAGTTCGCGGGCTGATTCGAGCACGCGGTCGATCTGGTAGCGGCGAGAAAACGGACGGCCGTCGAGGAAGATTTTACGAGCGGGAGTTCTTTGCAACAGGTATCGGGCAGCGTCGAGCATGACCTCCATCACGAAGTCGTCTTGCTTCACGGAGTATTCGATATCGTTTTGCGTGGAGCCAGCCGGCGCGAACAGGGCGGCGCGGATCTCGTCCTTGCTCAGGAGCGCGCCGGTTGTGCGGTGGGCCAGAGCACGAGCGAGCGTGGTTTTACCGGTTCCGGGAAGCCCGGCCATCAGAACGATCATTCTGTACAGATTGTAGCGGAGGCTCAGGTCAGCAAGTTTAGCTGGAGGCTCAGTTGGAGGCAGCCATCGCGGCGACTGCGGTGGCCGGCGCAGTGACGGGTTCTTCGAGAGTCGGAAGCGGGAACATCGTCTGGGATTGGCGCCAATCGCTGTAGCGGTCGGAGACCATAATGTGAAAGACCCACTGGTGGCGCTCTTCTTCAGGCTCGACCAGACCGAGCGCGTTCAGATAGAAGAGGTAGTGTTCGACGAAGCGGATTTCTTGCTTCGACATCCCGCGCCGCTGCAGGTCGACCGTGATGCCGGCGAGATGAGAGGACGCGGTGTCGCCATCCGCCGGAGCCGCGTTGCGATTGTGGCGGCGAAGTTTCTTCTGTACCTTGACGGTGCGAACGGCGGAGTTCACTTGAATCTGGTCGTGGAACTGGCGGTAATAAGCTTCGGAAAGATCGGCGACGAAATCGCGAGTCCAGGGACGGCAGTAGCGGCGCGAAGGATCGAGACGACGATCGAAGTGCAGCGCCTCGCTCTCTTCGATTGGAACCAATTCATGCGAAGCTTTTAAGGCCTCGAGTTCGTCGTCGTCTTGAATGCGGGGCAGATCGAGGCGGTCAATCTCCTCGTTTTGCCGGAGCAGGGAATCGTGCGACGGACGGAACATTGGGTTCCAGAGCATGCCGCGAAGACCGCGGAAGCGAAACGCGTGCAGGAGCCGGTGGTGACGGTGAGCGTCGACGCGGTGCAGAGCAAACGCAGATTGCGGAGCTGCGAGCGCAAGGACAAGGACAATGACAATAGCAATGCCAAAGACGGTCTTAATCACGATCGGCAGCATGATCGGCGAGATCGGAAGCGTTCCCGGCGCTTTGAGTTTTTGCGTCATTACGATTGCATCATTAAGCTGTGAACCGCCGCTTTTCAATAACCCCGGGGGGGGTGGGCAAAATACCCATTTTCCACGAGGTTCTCGAATTGTAAACCAGAGATGAAGAAGTCTGTGAAGCAATTCGACGTAAGGCCCCTTACTTAAGGGAGTTAGCGATAGTTACCTATGGGCAATTCATTGATTCCGGGTGCCGATGTGGTAAACGTGCAACTTGGTGGATGGCGAAGTTCACGAGCGGAGACGGGGCAAGCCCCGTCTCTACGGGATGCGCCGTCACTTGCGGAACAGGTCGCCGAGCCCTTGCCTCATGACTTGGCCGCCCACTTCGGCAATTGAGGTGGTCAGGGGGATGTCTTTCGGACAAATCTCAACGCAGTTTTGAGCGTACCCGCATTCCTGGATGCCGCCGTCGCCCATCAACGCCGACAAACGCTCGCGCTTCAGCGCCTGGCCGGTGGGGTGCGTGTTGAACAGACGCACTTGTGAGATGGTGGCCGCGCCGACGAATCCCGTGTCCTCATCGAACTGCGGGCAGGCTTCCATACAGCAGCAACAGGAAATGCAGCGCGATAGTGGATAGGCTTCTTCCTGGTCCTCCATGGTCACGCGCGGCCCCGGACCGAGGTCGTAGGTACCATCGATCGGTATCCAGGCTTTGACTATCTTCAGGTTCTCGAAGAGCACGCTCCGATCGACGGCGAGGTCGCGCACGACCGGAAACTTCGAGAACGGCTCGAGCTTAATCGGCTGATCGAGGTGGTCGAGCAGCGCGGAGCAGGCCATGCGGGCGCGTCCATTGATGAGCATGGCGCAGGAGCCGCAGATCTCCTCAAGACAGTTCGAGTCGTAGGTGATGGGCGTGGTCTGCTTTCCGTCGCGGGTAACGGGGTTGGCGGCGATCTCCATCAGCGCCGACGTGATGTTCATGTTCGGCTTGTAAGGAATCTCGAACTCTTCCCACGACGGCTTGGCGTCGGGGGTGGGTTGGCGTTTGATTTTTAGGATTACGGATTTTGTGTTTGCCATTTAGCTCTTAGCCTTTAGCGCTTAGCTCGACCCATTGTCATCCTGAGCAGAGCGAAGGACCTGCGCATTTTGCTCGCCCCAAGAGAATGCATGGGTCCTTCGCTTCGCTCAGGATGACAGAGCACTTAAAGTCGTCGGGCGTTGCTTCCACCTCAGTACTTCCTCGGCCGCGGCGGAATCAGACTTGCATCCACCGCTTCGAACTCGAACTTCGGCTCGTCCAGATCTGGCGCGAAGCTTGCTTTCGTGGTCTTCATCCAGTTCTTGTCGTCGCGGTCAGGGAAATCCGGCTTGTAATGCGAACCGCGAGATTCGTCGCGCATGGCCGCTCCCTGCGCGATTACGCGCGACAATTGCAGCATGTTGTAGAGCTGGCGCGCGAATGCGATCGTCGTATTCGCCCACTGCGAGCGGTCGCTCAGGTTGATCTTCTGGAAGCGATGCAGCAGTTCCACAATCTTGGCGTCGGCTGCCTCGCACTTTTTGTTGTAGCGGATGACGGTGCAGTTCTCGGTCATCAGTGCGCCGAGTTCGCGCCAGATCAGAAACGGATTTTCGTTTCCGTCGGCTTTCATCAGTCGGGCGTTGATTTCCTCTTGCCGTTTGCGTTCAGCCTCAAAATGTCCGTTGGAATTGCCGGGCGCGGCTTGCAGACTCTTGGCGTACTGCACGGCATTCGGGCCGGAGATGAAGCCTCCAAAGATGCACGACACCAGCGAGTTTGCACCTAGCCGGTTGGCGCCATGGTATTGATAATCGGCCTCGCCTGCCGCGTAGATTCCGGGAATGTTGGTGGCTTGTTTGTAATCGATCCAAAGGCCGCCCATGGTGTAGTGCATGCCCGGGAAGATCTTCATTGGCGTGACGCGCGGGTCGTCGCCGACAAACTTCTCGTAAATTTCGAGGATGCCTTCCAGCTTGCGATCGAGAGTCTTGGCGTCGATGTGCGTGAGGTCGAGGTAAACCATCGGCTTGCCGTCGATGCCGAGGTTGTGCTCGTACACCACTTTGAAAATCGCGCGGGTGGCCACATCGCGCGGCACGAGGTTGCCGTATTTCGGATACCACTCTTCCAGGAAATACCAACGTTCTTTTTCCGGGATGGACTTGGGATCGCGCTTGTCGCCCTGCGTCTTCGGAACCCAGACGCGTCCACCTTCGCCGCGCGCCGATTCCGACATGAGGCGCAGCTTGTCTTCTCCGGGGATGCAGGTGGGATGCACCTGGATGAACTCGCCGTTCGCGTAGTAGCAGCCTTGCTGGTAGAGCGCGGACTGCGCCGATCCGGTGCATACGACCGAGTTGGTGGACTTGCCGAAGATAGCGCCAATGCCGCCGGTGGCAATGATGATCGCGTCGGCAGGGAAGGTGCGAACCTCCATCGTCCGCAAATCCATGGCGCAGATGCCGCGGCAGACGTGGTTCCCGTCGAGCACGGCCGAGAGAAATTCCCAGTGCTCGTACTTCTTCACCTTGCCTTCGGATTCGTAGCGGCGGACCTGCTCGTCTAATGCGTAGAGAAGTTGCTGGCCGGTGGTTGCTCCGGCGAACGCTGTGCGGTTATAGAGCGTGCCACCGAAACGGCGGAAATCGAGCAGACCTTCGGGCGTGCGATTGAACGGAACACCCATGCGGTCGAGCAGATCGATAATGCCGGGCGCGGCCTCACACATGGCCTTGACCGGCGGCTGGTTGGCGAGAAAGTCGCCACCGTAAATCGTGTCGTCGAAGTGAATCCAGGTGGAATCGCCTTCGCCCTTCAGGTTCTTGGCGGCGTTGATGCCTCCCTGGGCGCAGACCGAGTGCGAGCGTTTTACGGGGACGATCGAAAACAGGTCAACTTCACCGCCCATTTCGGCGATCTTGATAACCGCAGCGAGGCCTGCCAGGCCGCCGCCCACTACGATGATTTTCGGAGCTGCCATGCTGTATGAATCCAATCTGCCGGACTGGGCCCGGGGCTTTTTGCGGAACCGCTATCGCATTACGATATTTTCCGAAGCATTCGAATCCAAAGACTGCGGCGGCGTGCTCAGGAATCCGTACATGCTGGCCGCGCCAATCGAAACCAGCCCGAGAGCGAGCGCCAAACAGAGGTAGCCAAAGCGGCGCCGCGCCGCTTCGCCGGTGGTGATGCCCCACTTCGCCGCGAACAGCCACAGGCCGTAGCTGAAATGCCAGGAAGCGGCGATGATGCCGACCGAGTAGAAAGCGATCATCCACGGATTCTGGAATTCTGCCTGGACTTTGGCGAACGCCTCCATAGGATGCGTTGGCAGGTGCACGCCAGTGAAGCGCAGGAAGTACGTATGCTGCACCATATAGATCAGCGCGATGATGCCCGTCCAGCGCTGCGAAGTGTAGAGCCAGTTGCCGGTCCAGGGGTACTCCGCAACGTTCGTGTCGCCTTGATACCAGATGTAGACGCCGTAGAGGCCGTGGTAGAGGATCGGAATCCAGATGAAAAACAGTTCGAGAAAAAAAACGGCGGGCAGGCTGTTCAGAAACTCGACTTGCTTTCCGTAGGCGATGGGGCCCTTGAAGGCTTCGGCGTTCGAGATAAAGTGTTCGAGAAGGAAGGCTCCGATGGGCACGACGCCGCTGAGGGAATGGAGACGGCGCAGCAGGAACGAGGTTCCGTGGCCAGCGCGCAGCGGGGCTACGCCCGACTTAATTCTGGGAGCGACGGGATTGGCGGTTGACGCCACGATGACTGCTCCTTACGTGGTCCGATATGCAAACCCACTATTATCGTTTTGCGGTGGAAGGGAAGTCAAGGAGAGATTGCCCGGTACCACGCCAGGAACGCGCGAAAAGCGGCGCCGCGATGGCTGTAGCGCGACTTTTGTTCAGGATCTAATTCAGCGAACGTTTTTTGAATTGCGGGGAAATAGAACAGTGGATCGTATCCGAAGCCGTTTTTGCCTCGGGGCGCATCCAGAATGATCCCTTCCGCGGTGCCGCGGCAGGTGTGCAGCGTCCGGCCATCACGGGCTGCGGCCAGCACGCATACGAAACGCGCGCTGCGTTTATCTTCTGGAATCCCTCCCAGTTTGCGCAGCACTTTTGCATTGTTGGCTTGGTCATCTGAGTTGCGATCCGAGTTGCGATCCGAGTTGCGATCCGAGTTGCGATCTGCCACGTGCGGCTCATCTGCCGCGTAACGTGCGGAGTGCACGCCGGGTGCTCCACCGAGCGCGTCGATCTCCAATCCGGAATCGTCGGCTAGAACCAGTTCGCCGGGAACGGCCAAGCTGTAGGACTCGGCTTTCTTGCGCGCGTTCTCCTCGAAGGTAGTGCCGTCTTCGACCACCTCGGGCAGAGAAGAGAAGTTTGGGATGGTGGCGATGGTGATGCCGAGGGGCGTGGCGGCTCCAGCGAAATCGCGAAGCTTGCCGAGGTTTGAAGTAGCGACGAGGACGGCACGAGAGTTCATGCGGCACGGCTCGCGTTTGCAGATCGCCAGTTCGGTGCTCGCGTCTTAACCCAAGCGACGACGAACACAGCCAGGCTGATTAGTGAGAGGGCGTTTCCGACGGTGCGATCCATCGTCCTGCGAAAATAGATGCGTACATCGTTGTCTCCGGCAGCGAGGGGAATGACAATCAGGCCGGTGACATCGGTTTTCTCGGTTGCTCTGGGCTTACCGTTTACGACGACTTCCCACGCCGGGTAGCTGAAAAGGCGCACGGTGAGATTTTGAGGCGCGGCGGCGTGGACCGTAAAGTGTTTTTCAGTGGGCTCCCACGCCAGCATTTCGCTCGGAACCGGTACTCCCGTGTGATCGCTGATGCGCGGCAGATTTTTGTTTAACTCGTAGGGATCGGCTCCGGCGGGGACGTATTCGTCCGTGCCCTCGTAGCCGGTGCCGTCGGCAACGGCATCGCTCATCTCGCGAATATCGGCGGACATGTCCCACCAGGGAGCTTGAAAGCGGTAGCCCGCGAGGATAACCGCAGCCAACAGAACGGCAGACGCCAGCAAGCGCGTGGTCCAGCGCTTGGCCGCCATGGGGAGAAGCATGGCTAAGGCGACGTTCATGCACAACAGCCAGCGGAAGGGAATTTGCATGAACCGGAGCTTCGGCAAATGCTGCCAGAGCGAGTTGCTCACTGAAAGCATCAGGACTGCACTGCTGACACCCCAGGCGGTGAGAAGCATCCAGCAGGCTCGATCGGCAGAGACGGCGGTCGCGTTGCGCGCGACCGGACAGCCGGGGGCGGCTGTCCCTACGTGCTTCTTCCTTGAAAACCAGATCGCGAACATGAGGGCGCCGATTTCGGCTAGCGCTACGGTTGAGACGAGAAGATTGAAGCGATTGTGATCGGGATCGGCAATGGTCCTGAAAAGGAAATTGTCCTGCGGCCGTACTCCCGGTGACAGCACCTGGCTGACATCGATCCACTTCTGTTCGTAGATAGCGGGAAGCAGATAAAACGAGGCGAGGCCGGCTCCGAGGAGCATCGCCAGCGCTGTACGGACCAAGGTCCGAACTGGGTGTCGCCAGCTCTGTGGACTCCAGGATCGCAGCCCTGCGGCGTCTTGCTCGGCGCCAATCGCAGCCTGAATCGCAGCAAGGATCAACGTCAGTCCGGCGGCTGAGTAATGGATCATCACCGCCGCAGGTGCGTTCGTTAGCCAAGCCGCGGCCAGCGTAAAACTCAGCCATAGTGTCGGGCGAAAGCCAGGCTCGGATTCCGGCAAAAAGAGCCGCAGAAGACAAAGCAGCAATAGCGGAAGCAGGGCCGCAGCCAAGAGTTCGGCGTAGGCGCTCCGCCAATAAACGATTAGCAAGTGGTAGGGATTCAGCGCATAGAACACAGCGGCAAACAGCGCGTCCGGAGCCGGGAGCCACTGCCGCGCCAGCCGGTACATGGACGCTCCGGCAAGCGTGAGCACGATCCAGCAATACGCGCCCGGCACCACTTTCCAGGGCAGGACCGCACCGAGCGCGGCGCCCAGGGTCCAAGAGACGGGCGGATAAAATAGGAAGCGAGCCTCGCCATATCCCCAGTGCGCCAGCGCTGCCCAGCGTGGATAGGCGATGCCATGCTTCCATTGGCCGAGGACTTCCATCCACGAAAACATGTGGAACTCAAAATCATGGCCGGAGGGACTGCCCCACCAAAAAAACGGGGTGATGGCCACCAGGCAGGCGCCCGCCAACACCACCGCGCGCGAGATCGGATTTCTGAGCAAATTGCCTTTAGCTTACCCGAACCGCTGATTTTCCCGTCGAAACGGGGCAAGCCCCTTCTTTACAGGCAGAGCAATTCTATTGCATTGGAAAATTCTCGGAAAATTTACCGCACCGAAATCATTTGAGAGAAGGGGCGAGGTAGTCTGCAGGCAATGAGGTGGAAGAGAACACCGGGATCTGGGCCTACACTAAAGACGGAGTGTCGATCTGGTTCCCGGTTTTTTGCTGGGAAGGCTAACGTCTATGAGCTAACGTCTATAGGCTAACGTCTGCCGGCGTTCGCTGGCCGTGCAGGGCATCCAGAAAGGCTTCCTCCTCCAGCAAATTGCCGGTCCGCAGCAATTCCAGAAGAGGATCCTCCGCGGCGCTTTCTCCGCTTCCAGTCTGGCTTAGGTCGAGGGCGTTGGCGACGAGAGCGCGCGGAGAAATCTCCAGTTGCGGAGTAGCGCCGGGTTGGCTAGTAAGGAACTCAATGAAACGACCGACACTTTCGCGCTGTTCTTCGGTGCTGGCGGGGAACTCAATGCCCATGCCATGTCCGGGATGCATGATCCGGACTAAACCTTCGGTGTGAATCTCCATTCCGGCGGCGTGCAGGCACAGGTCGACGGCTGAGGACTGAGGGAAGGGAGATTCGGTCTGCACATAGCAGCCGCCCAGACTAAGGTCCGTCAGTTTACATTGGCTGACCGTAGCCGGGTCTTCGGGAAACGCATCGTGCGCGCGGGCAGCCAGCCATTCGTCCATTTGCTCGCGCATCAGGGCGTCCATGTCGAGAAAGCGCAGCCCGACCTGACCGTTGGCGGTACTCCAGGCAACGTCTGCCTCGGCTTCGATGCTGGCGCCGTCGGGAATCTGAAAGCAAACATGAACCCCAGCGGCCGACGAAAGGGGCTTGGCCGCCAGCACGTCCATGCCGCCGGTGCTCAGGTCGAGCAGGATACCTTCAACCGAATTGCCATCGCCCAGACGAATCGAAACTGGCGCCTGAACGGCGACCCGCGACGACTGCCGCCTTTCGCGCGTCAGCAGCGCTGTCGCAGCGCGGAAAGTGTTTTGCGCCTGTTCGCGCGCGACCGGCTTGATCAGGATGAAATGAGCGCCGGCGCCGAGGATGGAGCGGATCTGCGAGGCGTCGTGCAGCAAAGCGACGGTGACCGGAGGATTATGATCGGGCCCAGCGAGACGGCGGCAAGCTTCGAGCAGTAGTGAGGCCGACTCGGGATCATCGAAGTCGACGACGACCTGGTCGAAACGCTCCTCCGCCAGCCGCGTTACGGCGACATCGACCGCATTCGAGCGATCCACTGCCACCCCAAACTGCGCCAGAACCCGAATCAGCGTTTCCGCCGTCGGGTCATCCTTTGACATCAGCAGTGTCTGCAATACCATGGAAGACGAAACCCCTTCCGCCTCGGTCCTTGTTTCTTGCTTCTGCAGGCTTCTACGGCCACCGCGGCGTTACGCTACGCCCAGGCTTGGACGCAGCCGGCGAGGATGGAGTGCCGGCTTTGGCAGCCATCGCATTGGAATTTTCGTCGTCCACTTCCGTCAGTACCGCGCTATCGTCCTCGGCGTCGTTTTCGGCAAGCAAGGGCGCGACTTCGCGGAGTTTCTCGGCAGCCTGCTGCAGCATCTCAATCTGCTTACCCAACTGTGTGTATTGGGCCTGCTTGCGGCGCAAAACCTCATGAATATCCTTCATACCACCCCCTGCGCCTGACTTTAGGTTCGCAGGGTGGCAAGGTCAACGTCAAAGCCATCAGGAGCCATTACCGCAGTAACCCATAGACAGAATATGGCCAGGTCATGAAATATTGGAATCAGGCTTGGCTGCGGCCAAGATGCAGTTGACATCGCGCGGCGGGAAGGCCGATCTTGCTCCCAAGGCGATCAAGGCGATCAAGTATCTTCTCTTAAAAGCAAAAACCCCGCCTTTCGGCGGGGCCATGAGTGAGTGTAGGCAAACTTTGCTTATTTCATCAGCTTGTGACGGAACATTCCCGCGATAGCCACCAGTCCGGTTCCCAGGAGACCCAAAGTCCCTGGTTCTGGGGTGGTGAGCTGGCTGTGGCTTACGGTGATGTGCCCGTAACCTTCGTTGAGTAGTCCCTTGCTCGTGTAGAAATTCTGGGTCGTTGATCCATTCACTAACCGCCCAGTCCAAAGCGTCCCCGTGAGATCACCAGAGAGCGTATAAGTCAAATTCCGTCCAATCTCACTGGTCAAAGTCCAAGTAATCGGACTGCTGAAGCTGCCCGCGAACATCGTAAGGGGGCCCTTCTCTCCCGTTATTTTCTTTACCCATAAGCCGACGCCAAGGACATTAAATGACCCGCCAGACGCAAACATTCCGCCGCCGGCGATTGTGCCGCTCGTCAGAACGCCGGTCGAGTAGTTGACAGTACCAAGGCCGCCTCCCTTGGGAGCTACGTACTTGCCGAATTGGGTCAGATGTGATCCGACCGTACTGAGCACTGATGTGCCAATTGTTCCCGCGCCATCGGTTCCTGCCATACCCGTAATCGTAATTGAGCCATTGTTGTTCGTTATGGTAAGTGTGTCCGCCCAAACGGCTGTCGGCAGCGTCAGTGCCAGTACCAGTAACGCCAAACCCACCACTCGCCTCATGTTAATCCCTCCCATTTCTTTCTCTTCCGTAGATTCACCTTGAATCTTATTGTTCAAGGTATAGGTCGCCTAGAGTCCGCAGTGCACTTGTGGTTCCAAAACCGCCAAAGCTTAGCGGCCTTTGTTTTTCAATAGCTTACAACCAGTCGTCCTGCCCGTTCCGAATCTCGGAATGCAATCTGCTGCACACTAACAACCATCGCTTTCCTTAATTGGCTGGAAGCTCAATCCCGCAGTCGGTCGAGCTGGCCGCGCAAAGGAGCCTCTTTGAGGCCGGAATCCGTAGAGGATTCTCAATACGAAAAGAGAACCCTTAAGCATTTGGAGACCCGCCTCCAGAACCCTCAGTAACACCTGACGGTAACCGGTTGCGAGGTCACCCATGCTAGCACAAATCCGTTTTTTGGCAAGTAGCCCGTTAGTGCCATTTCAAGCGCTCAAAAATGGCCCTATCTTTTGCCGTGGGCAGTCCTTTGGGGAAGGGCTGTTCGGGCGTCCCGAAATCCTTTTGGATCCGGGGCGCTTCTTATTTTTTTGCGCTTTCGTTATTGGGCGCTTCCGATAACGAGCGAATCGCGAGCCTACCCAAATCGTCTAAGATCGTCTGAGAACATCGGGACCTTTTCGCTCTTGCCCGAAAGCAGGCTGCGATAGGCCGCGTCCAGGATGATCTGGTTCTGCCAGCCTTGGTCACCCGAGACTGGGAACGTTTCCCGGCCCGTCTCCCAACCCGCTTCCCAACCCTCGACTGCGGCAGCGAAGCTGTCTGCCTGCCTCGCGTAGGCAAGCTGGTTGGATGCGGTGTCTTCGGCGACTAGTTGTCCACTGCGCCACAGTTGCAACGTGACGGGCCGTTCAACATTCAGCGCATCGTCAGCTCGTAGCACGCCGGCGTCGCCGACAATCTCCAGCGGCGTGCGATAGTGGGCACGAGTTGAAACCATCACCGTGGCGAGCGTTCCTCGCCGAAACTCCAGGGTCAGAACGGCCGCGCTTTCGACATCGCCCGGCCGTTCGTCAGGGCGAAGTTCGTCGCAGCGACCGACCGCGGTCACGAACTGAGGCTCATCCTGCAGGATGTAACGCAAGACATCGATGCAATGGACGCCCACGTCGGCAATGGGCCCGCCTCCGGCGATCGACCGGTTGTAGAGCCAGGTGCGGGCATGGCCCAACCCGGGATACGAGAACTCCGCCCGCGCAAAGATGGGACGGCCGATGTCACCGGCGGCGACGCGTCGGCGAAGGATCGCCGTGCTTTCCTCAAAGCGAAAGACTTGCGCGACGCCGAGGAGTACGCCCGCGTTGCGCGCCGCTTCGACCATCTGGCGGCATTCGTCCGCATCCATGCCCATCGGCTTTTCGCACAGCACCGGCTTGCGGGCGGCGACCGCCGTGAGGACGTCCCTTAGATGGCAAACATTGGGGGTGGTGACGAGCACAGCGTCAACTTCAGAGCACTGGCAGAGTTCTTCGGTAGAGAAGAAGACATGCGGGATGCCATACCGTGCAGCGGCTTCGCGTGCCTTGTTGGCGTCCCGGCGCGACAGAGCGACCACTTTGCAATTCCGAGCGAGAGCAAACCCCGGCATCAACCGCCGGACGGCGTGCAATCCAAAACCCGCGATACCAAAGCGAATCATGAGAATTTCACTCCCCGCTCGAAGCATTCTACATTCGCGGAAGACGAATCCCCCCGACTCCGACGGTGGCGGTGTTCAGAGACGCCGCAAGTCGGCGAGCAGTTTGGGATCGATGTTGCCGCCGCTGATCACAGCTACATTGATCTTTGTCTTGGGCAACTCGTCAGCATGGAAAAGAAATGCGGCCGGGGCAACGGCGCCGCTCGGTTCAGCCACCGTTTTCGCGTTCGCACTCAAAGCGCGCATGGCCTCGCGAATTTCGTCTTCGGTCACGCTGACGATGTCGTCGACAAAAGCGCGGATGTGTTCAAAATTGATCGCGCCGATGCTCTGGGTGCGAAGACCGTCGGCCAGCGTCTGCGAGACTTGCTCAGCCGGGAAGGAGACGATGCGACCGGCGCGCAGGCTGGCTTGCGCATCGGCGGCAAGTTCAGGCTCCACGCCGATCACCTTTATGTTGGGATTGCTGAGCTTGATGGCGGCCGAGACGCCGCTGATCAATCCGCCTCCGCCGACCGGGACGAGCACGGTTTCAAGGTCGGGCAGATCCTCATTGGAAAAGTCTTCGAGAATTTCAAGCCCCACGGTCCCTTGGCCGGCGATGATTTTTTCGTCATTGTAAGGAGGCACGATCACATAGCCGTGCTCGGCGGCCAGTTGTTCCGCTCGCAAGCGGCGCTCTTCACTGCCCGGACCGACGGTGACGATCTCGGCGCCAAGCGCGGCAGTGGCTTCGAGCTTATTCTGCGGAGCATTGACGGGCATGACAATGATGGCCTTCACGCCAAGCGCGCGCGCTGCATAGGCCACGCCTTGCGCATGATTACCGCTGGAATAGGAAATGACTCCGCGGCGGCGTTCTTCGTCGCTGAGGGATGCGACCTTGTTATAAGCGCCGCGCAGTTTGAAAGCTCCGATGGGCTGCAGGTTTTCGAGCTTGAGGTAGAGCTTGCGGGGATCTGTTGGGCTCGTCCACTCGAACAGGGGAGTGCGGACGGCAATGCCATCGAGGAGGGTTTGAGCGGCGCGAATATCGTCGAAGGAGACCATCAAGGGAAGGGTCTTCAATAATTACAATGCAATGTTCAATCTAGGTGTATAGTAGCACTAGGTAACACCTTTGAGCACCCAACATGCCAATATCTTCTACAACCAGCTTAAAAATCGATCTTAAGACAAAAGAACGTCTACAGCGACTAGCCGCAGCCCGCCGCCGGTCGCCGCACTGGGTGATGCGCGAAGCCATCGAGCAGTATGTGGAGCGCGAAGAAAAGCGCGAGCGATTGCGGCAGGACGCGCTGGCCGCCTGGACCCATTACCAGACAACCGGTCTGCACGCCACCGCCGAGGAAGCCGACGCCTGGCTGGCCAAGCTCGAAGCGGGTAAGGGCGCCGCTCCCCCCAGATGCCACGACTGAGGTGGTCGCAACCCGCCCTGCTGGATGTGGCCCGTCTCCATGCGTTCTTAGCTCCCAAGAGCCGCGACGCAGCCAAGCGCGCTGTTAAGGCGATCCGGCAGGGCGTGAAAGCGCTCGGCAAGCACCCCGAAGCTGGGCGTCCCGTCGAAGAGTTGCCGACGGAGTTTCGCGAATGGGTGATTGACTTCGGACACGGGGCCTATGTCGCTCTCTATCACTACGACGGAAAACGGATCGTGATCCTGGCAGTTCGGCATGGACGCGAAGCCGGATATTGAGCAGTTTTCAGATTTCCAATATCACCGGCATAATCAGCGGCCGCCGCTGCGTTTGCCGCGAGATGTAGCGTTTCAGATCGGTGCGGATTTTCTCTTTAATCACGCCATAGTCGGCTTTCTCTTCGGCGCTGGAGGAATCGAGGGTTTCGACGACGATCTCCTTGACGCGCGCGATCACGCCGTTGTCACCGGGGTTGAATCCGCGTGTCACAATTTCCGGCGAGCTTTCCACGCGACCAGTGTGCTTATTGATGGCGATGATCGGCATCACAAAGCCGTCTTCGCTGAGGTGGCGGCGGTCTTTGACGATGATGTCTTCGACCACGTCGGTGCGCGAGCCGGAATCGATGCAGACGCGGCCTATGTTGACGCGTCCCGCTTTGCGGGCGCCGAGTTCGTCGATCTCAAGAACGTCCCCGGTCTCGATCAGCATCACGTTGCCGACCGCGCCTCGCATTGACCCCGCCAGTTCGGCATGCAACTTGAGTTGCCGGTATTCGCCGTGTATGGGGACGAAATACTTGGGACGCACCAGGTTGATGATGAGCTTTAATTCTTCCTGGCTGGCATGTCCGCTGACGTGAATCGGCGGGTAGGAGCCGTCATCGTAGATGACGAATGCCTCGCGGCGGAAGAGGTGGTCGACCATGCGGTAGATGGCTTTTTCGTTGCCGGGGATGATGCGGGATGACAAAACGACGGTGTCGCCTTTTTCAATTTTTGCGTGCTTGTGATTGTCCACTGCCGCGCGTGACAGCGCCGACATCGGTTCGCCCTGCGTGCCGCTGATGAGCACGCAGACTTTCTCCGGCGGGAAGTTTTTCATTTCGCCGGGATGAATCAGCATGCCTTCGGGAATCTGGACATAGCCGAGGTCTTCGGCGATCTCCGAGGAATTTTCCATGGAGCGGCCGATGAAACAGATTTTGCGGCCATGTTCGCGCGCCATGTCGACGGTCAGCTTGATGCGGTGAATGGAAGACGCGAAGCAAGAGACAAACAGCCGCCGTTTGGTGCGAACGAACACTTCTTCGAACTTGCGATGCACCGCTCGCTCGCTCGGAGTGTAGCCCTTGCGCTCGACGTTGGTGGAATCCTGGAGCAACACCAGCACTCCTTCTTTGCCGTACTCGGCGAAACCGTGGAGGTCGAAAAGACGGTTGTCGGTGGGCGTTGGATCGACTTTGAAGTCTCCCGTATGCAGGACGACGCCGAGCGGCGTGTGGATGGCGAGCGCGACGCAATCGACCAGGCTGTGCGTAACCTGCAGTGGATGAATGGTGAAGGGGCCAACCTTGAATCGTTCCCCCGGACGGATTTCGCGCAGGTCGGAGTCGTCGAGGAGTTGATGTTCGTCGAGCTTATCTTCGACGTAAGCCAGCGTGAATTCGGTGCCCCAGACGGGAACGTTCAGTTCGCTGAGAATCCAGGGCAGAGCGCCGATGTGGTCCTCGTGGCCGTGCGTAAGAATGATGCCACGCACAAACTTGCGATTCTCCAGCAGGTACGAAATGTCGGGAACGACGATGTCGACGCCCAACAACTCGGCTTCGGGGAACATCAGGCCGGCATCTACCACGATGATGTCATCGCCATAGCGGATGGCCATGCAGTTCATACCGAACTCGCCCATGCCGCCCAGCGGAACTATGTGCAGTTTTCCTGTCGACATTAGATAATTTGATGCTAGCACACGATACGTTCGTGTAGAGACGGGGCTTGCTCCGTCTGCATTGGGCAAGGGGAGAGACGCGGCAAGCCGCGTCTCTACGTGAAAGCGGAAGCGGCGTTGAGCTGACTGGTAAACTCATACTTGAAAATGGTCCGCGAAAAAGGCGACCCAAAAAAATCGTGGATGCGGCGACGCATCGAAGGTGCGATTCGCGGCGGCCTGACTCGCGCCTATGACACGATCAAGGTCGATTCGGGACGCTTCCTGATGCAGCTGCGCGTGGCCTACCGGCTACCGCTCGCGACTTTTCATGGCGTTTACACTCTGCCTGTGGAACGTCTCGACGATGTGGCGGAGTCGGTCATCCGCGGCGGCATGAAGCTGGCCGCCGCGGAGGGAGCGGGATTTGGTCTCGGCGGAGTTGTCACCATCGTGCCGGACCTCGGCATTCTTTCTGCCATCACCATGCGCACCATCCAGAAACTCAGCCTGGTTTATGGCTTCGAGTTGAATACCGACGACGAGATTGCCGAGCTATGGATTGCCGCGGCCAGCGCCGCCGGAGTCGACATCAGCCGCGAATTGCTGGAGAAAGAAGTGATCAACCGCTTCGTGCCGAAGGTGATTCAGCGGATCGCGGTTCAGGCGGGAGCCGATGTGGTTGAGAAGTGGGCGGGACGCCTGATTCCGGTGGTCAGTTCGGCCATCGGGTGCGCGCTGAATTATTACTTCGTACGAGCATGGGGTGATCGGGCGCGGGCGCATTTCCGCGCCAAGCATCTGGCAGCGCGGCGGAAGTTCGCCAGGGAGGAGGTCGAGCTTCCTGCCGCGCCTTCAGCGCAAATGTAGCTTCAGATCTCCTTGCGCCAAGTCCGCTAAACACATCACTGCGCTGGTGTCAGCAGGAAGGCGTGCAAGTTCCCTTGGGTGTTCTCTCCCGTGCACACGATTTGTCCGGCGTTGTTGACGCTCCGGGCTTCAATCAGTGTCCATCCGGGGTCCGCCTTGACAAGACTGTTCAGGTTTTGCATTTTTTTGCCGTTGTATACGAACGCTTCGTAGGCGCCATCGTCGGTCTCGACCCGCCCCACGACTACTCCAGAGTCGTTGATCCCGAAGCCCCAACTGACGGCGTATTTGCCGCCGATGGCACCTAAATCCTTGATCTTGCCATCGGGGTTGGCAATGAAGGCATGGCTGTCGCCCTTCTTGTTGGCGGAAATGCCGGTGACCTGGCCATTGTTGTTGATGGCATAGGCCTCGGTCCATTCTTCGCCGAGGTTTGGCAATGCCGTCATGACTCCGTTGCTCCAGGTAAAACCGCTGAGGCCGCCGCTGGAGGTGTACCCGTAGCCGGTTACTGCGCCGGAATTATTGATTCCTTCCGCGCTGTTCCACCACTCCCCACCTTCGGGCGATCCCAACGTACCTAGGTCGATCATCTGGCCGTTGCTATAAAGAAACGGATGATTGCTGCCGTCCTCCGTGACGGACGAGCCGACGACTTGCCCCCCATCATTGAGGGCGTAGGCTACCGCGGAGCCGCCACCCAGGTCGCCGATATCGATGAGCGAGTCGCCATTGGAGATAAAAGCGCGATAGGCGCCAGAGGCGTTGGTAGAGTATCCGGCAACTTGGCCGGAGGCGTTGATGCCGTTACCGATTCCCGAATTGCCGCCCAGAGTGCCGAGATTGGTGAAGGTGCCACTACCGTAGACGAAAACGTCGCTGTACTCACCATCGACGGGGCCGGCGGCTCCGGTAATCTGCGCGGAGACGTTAATTGCCCGCGGCACAGCGAACCCGTCACCGGCAGGAACGCCGAGGTCGATCATCGTGTAGGTGTGCGTCGCACAGAATGCGGGCGCTGTAATGGCAAGCATCAGACTAAGGAGAAGCCGCAAGCTGGAAGTCCTCATAATTCACCTTCGCGGGAGATTGGTCTGGAGTGCAGACCAGCGCATTGTGCTCCAATACATGCGGGAAGTTGTCAGGGAAATGTAAAAAGTTTGTCACTTCGCCGGGGCACGGACGCCGTTTTCTTACCGCAGCCACTCTTCCAACTCGATTCCGCGCTCGGTCTTCTCGTCGCGATATTTCACAATCACAGGCGTGTAAAGCGAGAGGTTCCACTCGTCGGATTTACCTTTGCCCTTTTTCACAGCGCGCGAGCCGGGGACGACGACGGCGTTCTCTGGCACTTCCAGCGGCCGCTCCGCCGTCGCGCGATAAATTTCACTCCGCACCAGATCGTAGAGCGGCGTGGATCGTGTCAGAATCGTTCCCGCTCCTAAGACTGCGCGGGCGCGGACCAGCGTGCCTTCGTACACTCCGC